>OEFA01000437.1_pt1 | contig 14711 bp, 10 predicted proteins | sample 1495601 | NCBI WGS metagenome assembly OEFA01 (sample SAMN02324081, study PRJEB22366) | human gut metagenome | biome: human | place: Canada: Ontario | collected 2010-10
ATGCCTCAACAGACGGACGGGCAGTGAAGATTTCATAACCACTGGTCAAGCTCGGCGTACCATACTCCTTATAGCGATTTTCCACTGTACTGTAAGCAACATCAATATCAATTGTCAAATCTTTAATAGGTTTGATTGTTGCACCACCCGCCAAACGGAGATATTCACGTTCTTTGGTTGTAGTAGGAGCACTCTTCAACTCTGTCAAAGCATTGCGGAATTCCTTACCCTCAAAAGTACCGTAAGGCATCATCGGCTGCCAACGATATAGATAGTACATTGGATCATACAAATCACTCCCATAATTAAACGGCTTGTCATAATCAGAACGGGTAAACATGACACCTGTACGGACAGATACATATTTGTTCAATTCAGAGTTCAAAGAGATATTAGCATTATAACGTGTATAATCATCCGAATTGATTTTCATCATACCATCCTGGCTCAGATAACCCAAAGCGATATTGTAATTAGTCTTTCCGTTGCCACCGTTGATAGAAAGGCTATGGTTCTGCTGCGGAGCCCAGTCCTTGATGTATTCATCATACCAGTCCCAAGTACGGATAAAGAACATACCGCCATCGCGGAACTCAAAGTCACGACCCAATTCCATCTCACGGCCAAACTGGTCACCATAACCATATTTGTCCCAGTAATCCTTCATTTTCTGCACATGTGTAGCATCCACACGCATATTACCCACTACGTTATAAAATGCGGCAGACCCCTTAGTCTGATTGATTACACCCTGCAAGTTTATATCAGCCTGCTGCCATCCCGGAAGTTGTTCGGGTGTCTTGGTCGGCGTACGCCATGCGAAGTTATTGGTATATTTTACAGAAAGACGTTCATGTTTACTTCTTGATTTTGTGGTAATCAGCAATACGCCAAATGCACCACGGGCACCGTAAATAGAAGCAGAAGCGGCGTCTTTCAATACAGAAATACTTTCAATATCGTCCGGATTCACCATAGAAATATCCGTTACTTCCACATTATCTACCAGAATCAACGGTTTGGAGTCACCATTCGGAGAACCGATACTACCACGAATCTTGATAGTAGGCGCACCACCTATCTCACCGGAGTTAGTAGTAATGGTCAATCCCGGTACCGCCCCCTGCAAGGCACGGCCTATATCCGTGATAGGACGGCTATCAATTGTTTTGTTCACGTCCACGGAAGCCACCGCACCGGTCAGGTTCACCTTTTTCTGTGCACCATAACCTACTACGACAACTTCATCCAACAATTCCGTATCATCTTTCAAAACAACCTTCATTACCGAAGTTGCCTTGACTTCTTGAGTAGTATATCCCACAAATGATACTTGCAGAATAGCACCGGGCTTTACATTTAATTTGGAAACTCCATCCAAATCCGTAATGCCACCATTGGTCGTACCTTTCTCAATGACATTGGCACCAATAATAGGTTCACCTTTTGTATCTACAACTGTGACAGTTACAGAGATAGATTGCATCTGTTCTTGTACTCCTTGTGAGTCGTTGGATGCTGTTTGGGCAGCCATCACGTTGCCACTGCCTAAAAACAGAGCACAGATTGCCACCGCCGTAAAGAACTTACCATTGGCAAGTCCTCGTTTTTTGCGATCTTCATTCATAAGTGATTGATGATTTTGTTAATTAAACCAGTTTTTCAAAATTAGGGTAAGGGAATCATATAGTTCGGATTAGTCAGACTATTTCCGAAGGCTTCTTTAATTTCTCATAGGCGTTTTCTTTATTTAAAGGTTCACATTTTTATATTATCTCTCTTTTTTCTATTTATTTACCAAGTCCAGACGGAACTTAGTTATATATTATACAAGGTTTAAATCTTGTTAATTACTTAACTCTATTGGTTGTTTTAAGAGATAAAAAACTCGTTATTAACAAAGGTGAGAAATGATTCATTCATTTCGTCCTAACAAAGATACATTATTATTTAATATCAAGAACATTCCTTTGCATTTATTTAACTTTATATTTATACATTTGCAAAAAGGAAGTTATACACCTTATTATATAAAGAATTTAAGGTTCTTCTATATTTAAAGAATGGAATTCAATCAGGCCATTCATTGGTGTTTCTTCAATGATTTCCAGTTCGATGCCAAATTCACGGGCAACTTCCCGCAAAATGGTCGCGTAGCTGTAAGCCAATGAACCCACAAAACGAATAGGATAATTTTTGTAGTCATATTGGCAGACATTACGAGTAAAGAAATTTCTCAGATTACCGGTAATCAGCTCAAATACATAGTCATCATTGGTATAATCAGCCAAAAAATAAGATATAGTAGACAAAAAGCGATTGGGGAACGGGCGGTTATACACAGATTCCATAACCTCATTCGGACTTATACGGAACTTCTCAAAGAAATCCGCCGTTACATCTTTAGGAGCCAAACCTTTCAGTACATCAGACAAGAACATTTTGCCCAATACAGCACCACTACCCTCATCCCCCAGGATGTAACCTCCTGCCCGGACATTCTTTACAACGATTTTCCCATCATAAAAACATGAGTTTGAGCCGGTTCCCAAAATACAAGCAATGCCGGCCTCGCATTTGAACAAGCCACGTGCAGCTGCCAGCAAATCACTCTCTACCTGAATTGGAGTTTTGAATTGTGCTACCAATGAAGCTCCCAATACATTTTTCTTTTCATAAGAAGTACATCCGGCACCATAATAATAGACTTGTTCCAATTTCCTTTTGAAAAAATGCTCGGGTAATCCTAACCGCACACTTCGGCTAATCTCTCTTCTCGTTTGAAAGAAAGGATTTAAGCCCTCTGTGAAGGCTCGCTGTATCAGACGATTATCTTCAACCAGCGCCCATTCTGTTCTCGTAGAACCACTTTCTGCAATTAGTTTCATAGGTAGTTAGTTTTAGAATTGAATACAAATATATAGCTTTTTTTAATCTTTCCAAGGCTATTTCAAGAAAAAATCATTTTACTGGCCATACATCTCCCTTTTGCTCATATCCTCAATCATCCAACAAAGTATTCCCACTTTTCCAACGCAACCGCGTTTTAGTCAAAACAAGACGATAACAGACTAACAATAAGATACTATCTGACTGAATTCCAAGTTCCGTCTGAACTTAGCAAACAAATAGGAAAACAAGAGATAATATAAAGTTATGAACCTTTAAAAAGAGAAAATGCCTATGGAAAAAGAAACAATCCTGCAAGTTGAATAGTCTCACTATTCGGCCCTTATTACCCTTACCCTAAATTTAAGAAGTATTTAATTAACAACAAATCATCAATCATTTATGAATGAAGATCACAAAAAACGAGGACTAACACATAGCAAACTCCTCACAGCAGTGGCAATCAGCTCACTGTTATTAAGTAGCGGCAACGTGATGGCTGCACAAGCCAATCCTGATAAATCGCTTGGCGTAACAGAACAATTACAAGCTATCACCATCAGCGGTTTAGTTGTCGATGCAGCCGGCGAACCTATTATCGGTGCCAGCGTAGTAGAAAAAGGGACTACCAACGGCGGAATTACCGACCTAAACGGTAAGTTTACATTGACCATAACACCGGGAGCAACACTAAAAATATCATTTGTGGGCTATCAGACACAAGAAGTGAAGGCAGCCAAAACGATGAGAATAACTCTGAAAGAAGATACCGAGATGCTGGATGAAGTAGTAGTAGTAGGCTACGGTGTACAAAAGAAGGCTAACTTGACAGGAGCAGTTTCTACAGTGGACTTAAACAAGACAATGGCAGGTCGTCCACAACAAGATGTAGCCAAAGCATTGCAAGGGGCTGTTCCGGGACTAAGCATTCTCACCACAAGTGGTGCCATCGACGAGACAGCCTCCATGCGTATACGTGGTTTGGGGACATTGAGTAATGGAGAAGTCAGCAATCCACTCATTGTAGTGGACGGCGTTCCGATGGATGACATTTCTTTCCTCGATACGCAAGACATCGAAAATATTTCCGTACTGAAGGACGCTTCCGCTTCCTCCATTTATGGAACGCGCGCCGCTTTCGGTGTGATTCTAATCAATACCAAGAGCGCAAAGCCTAGCGAAAAGGTTACCATCAATTACAGCAACAATTTTGCATGGGATCAAGCTACTTACCTGCCGGACTATCCCGATGTACCCACACAATTAAAGATGGGTATCGAAGCCAGTATGAACGGTGGTGCCGGTATGCCTGAATTGTTCGGTATGTATTTCGACAAATTGTTACCTTACGCCGAAAAGTGGCAGCAACAGAACGGCGGCAAGACCGGCTACCGTCCTATGAACCTCTACCAAAGCGATAGTAACGTGGGTGACTATATCGTATTGGACGGCACTCCTTTTTATTATGCTGACTGGGATGTACAGGACATCTACTTCAACAAAGCTGCTCCTTCCATGAGCCACAATGTTTCTATACAAGGAACATCTGGTAAGACCAATTACTACCTATCTTTCGGCTACAACGAAAAGCAAGGACAGATGAAGATTCACCCGGACGAACTAAAAAAGTACAATGCCTCAGTCAATGTCACCACTAATGTTTACGACTGGCTACAGGTGGGTGCACGCATCAACTATAGTCGTAAGAACTATAAACGCCCGGACACATGGGCCAACACCTACCAATATTTGTGGCGTTGGGGTTCTTATTTCATTCCTTCGGGCACAATCGACGGCTATGACACACGCGTCATGGCCATGCAGAAGCAAGCTGCCGATCGTGAAGTGACAACAGACCTGACCCGTATGAACACCTTCTTGAAAGCTGAAATCGTTAAAGGACTGACCCTTAATGCAGACTTTACATATGCCATTCAGAATATGAACAGCGGTTCGCAGGACAACTCCGTTTACGGCATCAATTGGAGCGGGAAACCGGTACCCTCTTACATCGTCACTAAAGGCAATAGCGGTATCTGGAGAGACTTTTCCAAACAGAACACATGGACGGCCAACGCATACGTAAACTATACCAAAACATTTGCCAAAAAACACAATCTGAATGTAATGGCAGGTGTCAACGCAGAAGAAGAGGAATACAAATATCTGTATGGTACCCGCAATGTGATGTACGATCAAGAGGGATACCCCGAACTGAATATGGCTGGCAAGGATGGACAAGATTTGAGTTGGAATCATACATCCCGCGCTTCTGCCGGTTATTTCGGCCGTATCAATTATGACTACAAAGGCATTTATTTATTGGAACTGAACGGACGTTACGACGGTTCTTCCCGTTTCCCCCATACCGACCAGTGGGCCTTCTTCCCTTCTGCATCCATCGGCTACCGCTTCTCCGAAGAAGCCTACTTCGCCCCACTGAAACATATTGTCAGCAATGGTAAGTTGCGTGCTTCTTTTGGCGAAATCGGCAACGAGGCTGTGGGCGACTACATGTTCGAACAATTAATAAGCCAACGGTTGAACAATAAAAGTACCGGCTATATCTATTGGATTGAAAACAATAATGCCAACGCTAATCTCCTGACCATGTATAACATGCCGGATTTGGTATCAAGTACTTTGACCTGGGAGCGTATCCGCACCCTCAATATAGGTCTTGACCTGGGTCTCTTGAATGACGAACTGACTATAGGTTTCGACTGGTTCCAACGTGAGAATCGTGACATGCTGGCACCGGCACAAGTATTGCCGAACACTCTGGGTGCTTCTGCTCCTTATGAAAATGCCGGTACCTTACGTACACGTGGATGGGAGTTGAACTTGAACTGGCGCCATACCTTCGGCGACTTCGACGTATATGCCAACTTCAACATCGGTGACTCCAAGACTAAAGTAACAAAGTGGGACAATGATTCCAAACTGCTCAGCACCTATTACACCGGTAAAACCTACGGTGACATTTTCGGTTTTGAAACCGACCGTTACTTCGAGGAAAAAGACTTCACCAGCCAAAATGCAGACGGCTCATGGAATTATGCAAACGGCATTGCAAGCCAGGCAGGACTGGAATCCGGTAATTTCCATTACGGCCCGGGAGACGTCAAGTTCAAGGATTTGGACGGCAATGGCAAGATTGACGGTGGAAAAGGCACAGCAGACGACCACGGCGATTTGAAAGTCATCGGAAACTCTATGCCACGCTACGAATACAGCTTCCATTTAGGCGGAGCGTGGAAAGGTATCGACCTTGACCTCTACTTCCAAGGTGTAGGCAAACGTGAGGACTGGACGACTTCTTCCCTAAACCTTCCCGCCATGGTACATGCCGACGTAGCCATCTATTCCCACCAAACAAGCTATAACAAAGTGCTTTGGAATTCAGACTATACCGCCATTACCGGTTATGAGGTAAATCAAGGCAACCGTTATCCACGTCTTTATCGTGGTACAAATAATAGTGGAGGTACCGTATCCGGTATAGCTAACGGCTGCAACAACTACTATCCCCAATCCCGCTATTTGACAGACATGTCCTATCTTCGTCTGAAGAACGTAACTGTGGGATATACCCTTCCGAAAGAGTGGACACGCAAAGCCTACATTGAGAAAGCACGTATCTACTTCAGTGGCAGCAACCTCTTTCTGCTCCACAAAGGGAATGACCTTCCAGTCGACCCCGAAATCAGTACAGGCAATGGACTTACAGCCGGTGGATGGGGACGTATAGCTCCTATTACACGCACATTCTCATTTGGAGTCCAGGTAACATTATAACAACCTCAAAAACTTAAGAACAATGAAGAAATTATTTATATATGGGGTCACAGCGCTGGCGATGTTAACCGGTTGCAACGATTTGCTGGACAAATCCCCCTTGGATACCTTCACGAATACTCCGGCATACTGGAGCAACACCGATAATTTGGATAATCAGTGCAATACTTTTTATAACAACTTTACCGGCTTTGGCAACGGAGCCAGTGGAGGATGGTTCTACTTCAAAACAATAAGCGATGACCAGGTAGATGCAGAAAGCCATAACTGGACTTACACTAACGTGGTCGCATCTTCCACAAACTGGTCAGCCCCTTTCACAGAAATCCGACGCGCCAACTATATCATTGCCGGTGTACAGTCTTCCTCTCTTGATGAAGCAACAAAGGCCCACTATGAAGGTCTTGCACGCATGAACCGTGCGTGGGAATACTATCAGTTGGTCCGTATGTACGGCGATGTTCAATGGATAGACAAAGTTATCGACCCAGCCGACAACGAAGCCCTCTACGGACCACGCACCGACCGGGATGAAGTGATGGACCATGTGCTGGCAGACATCAATTATGCGTGCGAACACATTACCGCAAACAGCAATCGGCAACGTTTCAGCACCGACATGGCATATGCCATGAAAGCAGACATCACCTTATATGAAGGTACATACTGCAAATATCGCACTCAAGCAGAGAATGGCAAAGCCGCTGATGAGAGCCGCGCCAACAAATACTTGCAAGAATGTGTATCAGCCTGCGAATATCTTATGGCCAAAAACTACTCTCTAAGTAACAGTTACAAAGCCAACTATAATTCTGTCAGCCTGGCAAGCAATCCGGAAATGATTTTCTACAAGCCTTATGCACAAAGTTCGTTAAGGCACTCCACCATTGACTACACAATCAATACAAGTGGTACGCACGGCATTTCAAAGGACGCATTCGACAGTTTCCTTTTCCTTGATGGAAAACCGTTGGCAACAACCTCGAAAAACAAGGACGATGCAGCCGTATTGGATGCAGACAAAAATTACTCTATAAGAGAGGTTTTGGCCGTACGCGACAAGCGCCTGTCCGAAATTCTTGACCCGGTACTTTCTTTCAGAGGCCACGCCTACAGCCGTGCCGGTGTAGCAGCCTTCACCACATCGACCGGTTATGGCATCGCCAAGTATGATAACCCCGAAGAATTGAGTGTAAGCGACCGAAACAACATCGGCTACCAATACACCGACTGCCCGCTCTATTGGATTTCAGTTATTTATCTGAACTTTGCAGAAGCCAAAGCCGAAATGGGTTCTCTCACACAAGACGATCTCAACAACTCCATAAACAAGCTTCAGGCTCGTGCCGGCCTGCCGGCTATGACAACTACTCCAGATGCCGATCCTGCCAATAATATGGGAGTAAGCAATCTGATTTGGGAGATACGCCGCTGTCGCCGTTGCGAACTGATTATGGATAACTGGTACCGATATTGGGATTTAATCCGTTGGCACCAGCTCGACAAATTGGATTCAACCAAGTACCCGAACACCATGTTGGGCGCCAACGTAAGCAATGTGCCTGACTGTGAAGAAGCGACCAAGAACGGATATATAGATGCCTCCGATGCACAAATCCGTACTTATGAAGCCAAACATTATTTCTACCCGATTCCAACTACACAGTTGACCCTGAATAAAAACATGAAGCAGAATCCGGGTTGGTAATCAACTAAAAACAGCATATCGCGCTGTACCTCGTTTGGATTTAATTAAAGCGTTCATACATTCCATGTATCTAAATACAAATGTATGGACGCTTTTGTTATTCCCTTTAAAAGGTGTATAGAAACACGAATAGCACCTTCTAAAAGGAACCATAAATCAATATCATATACTTTCCCTTCGTTCATAACATACTAACAAGAAACATATCATGAAAAAGAAGAACATATTTTTCGTACTACTAATCTGCTTCATCAATAGTAGTTGCAACAAAGAAGAACAAACAGACGAGTTACAAGATAAGGATTTCTATTCTGATGTCACAACACGTGCTTCCTACATAAGCGGTACTATTACGGGCGAAATGAACCCCTATGTTAGTGATGGTTACTACACTTATGATTTAAGTATTCCTATACAAAAACAATCTGTAGGTATAAGAATTTCAGCAGTCGGTGGAGAAGCACGATTCAAAACAAACTACCAAGAACGATTCGAGAGTACATGGGTAACCCAAATTCCAGCAGGAAAAAACCATTTTCCAATAAATGTATTATGGACTAAAGCAGGTAGTAATTCTACCCTGATGGTACGTCCTGAAAAAAGTACAATCGAACTTACCGCAGATCTAAGAAACATCAATGTCAAAATGAAACCTATGCCAATCAATGCCCCTTCAACATTTGAATTGGGAGATACGATAACACTTTGGTGCAATTATTCCATAAACAAAGATACGGGCATAAAGTGGACTTACGATAAAAATCTATTCGCTGAAGTCTCTCAAAGTGCATCTGTCACACAAAGTAGATTCCAAATAAATTTGAAATCAAAGCAAGCCTTCAAGAACAGCGATGTCGGAGTAGAAGTCCATGATTTCTACATAAATTCTATCGGAGCAAAAGAGTATTTCATGGCTCGGAAAAGCAATATCAGTTTTCCCAATATGGGTCCTCAAATAGATGGCTACAGAAATATTGAACAATATAAAGAATACATATATTCCATCAATGACAGCAAGGCACATACATTTTATTGGACCGGGAAGAATATTAAGATAGTAAGTGGTCAGAACAGCTCTACGGTAACAATCGTACCGACACAACCCGGTAACGCAAGTGTCAAAGTGAGCTACAAATATAAAAATCAAACCGATAATTTTACCAATGAGCTACCTTTGAGTGTATCTAAGACATCAATGCAACTGATTGGCCCTGACGTAATCTGTGACAACGGGACATTCAGTATCAAGAATTTTCCCACAAAAGCAACAGTGGATTGGATTGTTGGCAACGATTTATATTCGCAATTAAATCAGGCATCACCTGCTATCACCCTGAATAATTTAGGGACACCCGGAGGCAGTTCCATTTATACGACCTTAACCGCAATAGTACACACAAAGGAATACACTGTTCAGTTTTCCAAACCAATTACTTTCAATGTATCAGGAATACAAGAAAATGACCATGACATTATATATGGCTATCTGTCACAAAGCGGAGGTGAATGCGGATTGAATCCTATTCCTGAAGGTGCGCATGATTTTCATTGGAGTGTTGACTGCGATTGGGAGGTAGACATGCAAGGATATTATTTCACTACTTTCAGCAGTCGGAACAGTCATGAAATTGAACGAGTTTGCGTAACGGTTGATTTCATAAATGCATGTGGAACCAGAACATACATATATAACTATTTCGACATCGGCTCAACAAATTCAGGAACTTATTCCACACCTAAAAACAGCCTTTCTCCAAAATAGCCCCAGACAGCTTTCACGAAAAAGCCCCCATCCATTTGCTCGTTACACAAAAGAAGCTTATATTTGCTTACTTAAAAACAGACAGCTATCATGGTACAGCAAGACATACGATGGATACAGCGTTTTGAATATACCCACGAACTGGCCTGGAAAGTGATGAAGGACTATGCAGAATATCAGGGGTATACCGACATCCGCAGCTCCCGTGATGCCATACGCAAAGCCCTTGAAATGGGATTGATTGATGACAAGCAATGGACGGAGACTATAGAAGCCCGAAATCTGACATCGCACAATCATGACAACGATGTAGTCTCTGAAGAGAAAATGCAATCCTTGAATACACCATCCTTATTCGATTGAGCTATGTACGGATTGACCGACAATGAACTGGAAAAGCTATGCAATCTCTTCCGGAAACATGAAGAAATAGAGCAGGCTGTTTTGTACGGCTCACGAGCCAAAGGAAATTTCAAGCCTTTTTCCGACATAGACATCACGCTGATGGGAGGCAGACTTACGTATAATACTTTAAGCAGCCTTTCCGATGAAATAGACGACCTGCTTTTGCCTTACAGCGTAGACCTTTCCATCTATGGCAAATTAAAGAATGCCGACCTTTTGGAACATATACACCGTATGGGAATACCCATATTCAGCCGCCCATCAAACTAAACTAAATTTCACACATCCACCCTCACCACCCTCACCTTTCGCACGCATCGCCCTATTCATCGGCATTCAAGAGGTGGGTGAGAGCAAATTTAAAAAGTGAGGGCAAAATTTGCCCTCACCACAAGATTTCTTCGTTCAAAGTTATAAGTCACTCATTCTTACCGTAATATCCTGAAACGGGTACATAAATCGGTTGCAGCATTGTTCCCTCATTCTTCAACTTTCCTTCGGTGCGCAGCCGACGGATATGCCGCATGGCAGTAGTACGCATCATGCCGCAAACGCTTTGAAAGTCATTCCGTGTCATAAAAGGGCGAGTGGCGAAATAGTTGGTCAGCCGACGGTCTATCTCTTTATCCGTCAGTTTAGCCGAATGCTCGTTTGCCTTCAAAGCCTTTGCCTTGATGGTACCAATTTCATTTTTCAGTTTTTGGTCGGCACGAAATTTCACACCCGCCATCTTCACCTTCGTCAACTTACGCTTGGTAGCAGCCACTACCCGTTCGGTCGTGGTGAGCGACACGCGAAAGTAGCCGATGCCGTCGAGATGCACCTGCCTTCCTTCGGCAAGTTCCCTGCCCATGACGTGCGACACAGCATCAAGCACAGCCGTCACATCGGTTTCTGTCAATGAGCAACGTGCCTGGATGTCCCGCCGCAATTCATCGGTAGACCTGCTCCCATTTAGGCGGAGACGGGGATGAAGGATTTTATCTTCCGGAGATTTGTCGTACGAGTCCGGATTCTCGTACCAATCAAACAAAATAGCCATAGTTCAAACTGCGTTAAAGGGTTACATTATACGATAAAGCACTGCACGGAACACGTGCGAAGTACGTACGCAGTCTGTTGAAGTACAAAGGTTATATCACAGCCCAGCCCGTGAGCAGAACCGTTCACTGTAGTGAGCTGCTCCGTTCACTAATATGAACAAGAAAGACCACTTTAGTGGACTGTTCATAAACTCTGGTGTAAAAATAGACAAAACTATGGGGATAAGCAAAGAAACAAACACCTTTTATAAAAGAAACATATAGACATTCCACCCCAAAAAAGAAGCCAATCGGAAAATAATCCTTGAAAAGCTTGTATCCCCCCCTTTCCCGGCGTATCTTTACAAGAATATTACATACACGATAAAGAATGAAAATCACACTGATCAGAGAGGAACGCGAAAGCGGAAAAGAGGCCGTCAGCACACAAGAAACGGACATGTTGATGGAAAAGCTGAAAACAGAGAACAAGACCGGATACATTACGGAGCTGCGTAGCATCATCCCGCATTTGAAAGGGACCAACGCCCGATATGAGCATATCGACAGACTGCCGCGTCTCTATCCCGCCGTAGAAATGACCCGCACCAAAGCAGGAGAACACCGGATAAAGACCTACAACGGGCTGGTACTACTGGAAGTAAACAATCTGGCCGGGGTGGCCGAAGCCGAACTGGTGAAACAACAAGCCGCCCTGCTGCCGCAAACCTTTGCCGCCTTCTGTGGCTCCAGCGGACGAAGCGCCAAAATATGGGTACGCTTCACCCTGCCCGACGGAGGGCTTCCAAAGAATGAAGACGATATCGCCTTATTCCACGCCCACGCCTACCGCCTGGCAGTGAAGTGCTACCAACCCCTTCTCCCTTTCCCCATCACCCTCCGGGCTCCTTCACTCCTACAAAGCTGCCGGATGACCGTGGACGAACAGCCCTATTATAGCCCCACCGCCGTGGCCTTCTGCCTGGAACAGCCCTGCGCCCTGCCCTCGGAAGACAACTACCGCCAACGGAAACAGCAGGAAAGCAATCCGTTGCTGAGAATGACTCCCGGCTACGAAGTGGCGGACACATGCAACCTGCTCTTCGAGGCCGCCCTCGACCGCGCCTTCCGCGATTTGGACAACTGGCGACGGGGCGACGACCTGCGCCCGCTGCTGTCCCGCCTTGCCGAACATTGCTTCAAAGCCGGCATTCCTGAAGAAGAAGCGGTGCGCCAGACACTGATGCACTACTACCGGGAGGCAGACGAACCCCTTGTACGCCTGACGCTGCATAACCTTTACGGGGAATTGAAAGGCTTCGGCACCCGCAGCAGCCTGAACAAAGACCAGGAAACAGCTTTCCGGCTGGAGGAGTTCATGAAACGCCGCTACGAATTCCGCTACAACACCGTGCTTGGCGACTTGGAATACCGGCAGCGCGACTCCATCCACTTCTACTTCCAACCTGCCGACCAGCGCGTACGCAGCAGCATCGCCATGAAGGCACTGAAAGAGGGAGTACGTGTGTGGGACCGCGACATCACCCGCTTCCTGTCTTCGGACTACGTGCCGCTATACAACCCCATCGAAGAATATCTCTATAACACCGGACGCTGGGACGGCAAAGACCGCATCCGCGCATTGGCCGACCTCGTGCCCTGCCACAATCCCCACTGGAGGGAACTGTTCTACCGGTGGTTTCTTGGCATGGTGGCACATTGGCGGGGAATCGACAAACAGCACGGCAACAATACCTCGCCCCTGCTCGTAGGTCCGCAAGGTTACCGCAAAAGTACTTTCTGCCGTATCCTATTGCCACCGGAACTGCGTTTCGGCTACACCGACAGTATCGACTTCAAGAGCAAGCAGGAAGCGGAGCGCAGCCTTGGCCGCTTTTTTCTGATTAACATCGACGAATTCGACCAGATAAACGCCAATCAGCAAGGCTTCTTGAAGCACCTCCTGCAAAAACCGGTTGCCAACCTGCGAAAGCCCTACGGTAGCACTATTCATGAAATGCGCCGCTATGCCTCCTTCATCGGGACCAGCAATCTGAAAGACCTGCTGACCGACCCGTCGGGAAGTCGCCGTTTCATCTGCATCGAAGTGACCGGTCCTATCCAGACAAACGTCACTATCAATTATCACCATGCACGACATCATGAAGGGTGAACGCTACTGGCTGGACGACACTGACGAAGCAATCGTAAAGGAGTACAACCGGGAATTCGAGCGGGTAGACCCATTGGAAGAACTTTTCCTTTGCCATTTCCGTGGCGCGGAGGAGAGCGAAGAAGGCGAATGGCTCACAGCCATGCAGATTTTCAACGACCTGCAACAGAAAACGAGGGATAAGTTGGCCATCAACCGGATAGCAGCTTTCGGGCGCACGCTCCGCAAGCTGGACATCCTCAACAAGAAATCGAACCGGGGAACACTTTATCATCTGGTAAGAATAGAAGAATGAGCCGGCACTCCCACCGATTGTACCAAAGTGAGGGCAAACTTGGCCCTCACTCTTTTTATAAAAAGTATTTCCGTACGCAGTTGATGCAGTTCAACCATTATTTAATAAGGTGAACAGTTGACTATTTGCAAATTATGATTGATAATACTAAAAATACCCAAATAAGTGTTTTTGATATTAAAATAAAACGTATCTTTGTTGCAAACAACGTCCTCCTTAATAATACTATTATGAAGAAACTGCTGCTTTTAGCCTTTGTGCTATGTAGTTCTTTACTGTGCCGGGCACAAGAAGAACGAATTATTTTAGGTGATGAACAGACTTCCGAGTATTTTCCAATCCTAAAAGATAAACGAATTGCCATATTCTCCAATCATACTGGAATGATAGGAGACAAGCATCTGCTGGACATTCTGCTGGAAAACAAGTTCAATGTAGTAGCCATTTTCTCCCCTGAACACGGTTTCAGAGGAGATGCCGACGCAGGCGAACACGTGTCCAGCTCGGTAGACAAGAAGACCGGAGTACCTATCCTCTCGCTGTACGACGGGAAATCCGGAAAACCAAGCGAAGCATCCATGCGCAAGTTCGATATCCTTGTGGTAGACATCCAGGATGTAGGCCTGCGGTTCTACACCTACTACTGCACTATGGTCGAC
>OEFA01000460.1_pt1 | contig 14312 bp, 10 predicted proteins | sample 1495601 | NCBI WGS metagenome assembly OEFA01 (sample SAMN02324081, study PRJEB22366) | human gut metagenome | biome: human | place: Canada: Ontario | collected 2010-10
TTCCCATTCCGCCTCCGGGCATGACCAGATTCTGAAGGGAAAAGGCACGGAATATTGGGCCGATCTGCTATGGACCGTTTACTGGTGCCATCTGGAAGGAGAGGGCAGGGCCGACCGGCTCAGGCGCTACCTCATGGCCTGGGATGCGGAAGAACAGGAAAAGGCCCGTGCCATTCTGCTGGACGGCAAAAGTCCGGCGGAGGTGCAGAAGGATATGGCGGAAGCCTGGAAGAAGTTTGGCGTGAAGTTGAAATTTGCGCCGCCGTCTCCCGGGGAGGGGAAGGCGCAGGACTCCCCGGCCCGTTGAGGCGGAGCGGGAAGAAAATACCTGCGCAAAACGGACGGGGCGCCGTTCCGCTTAAATGGTTCCGTTAAGCTTTCTGCCTATCCAGAACAGGGAGAGCAGAACGAGCAAGGCTGCCAGCGTGTAGGGATGGCACCAGATCAGGATGCGTTTTTCCATGGGAGGCGGCACGGGCAGGTCCTTGATTTCCCGGATAAGCTGCTGGATTTCCTCCGCCTTCACCATGCGTCCGCGCGTGATGGAAGTCATTTCTTCCATCAGGGCGGTGTTGATGGGCTGGCCGATTTTTTCCAGCGTTTCATTCATGGTGATGATGGGCAGGATGACGGCCTTGTCCGGCTGGTCGGATGACGAAGCCGTCAGTGTCCATTTGCCAGGACGGTTGATCTTGACGGAGGCTGTGAAGGAACCCCAGGTGTGGTCCATGTTTTCCATCTGGACCCGGCTCGTTGTGCCTTCCGGGGCGGTGATATCCAGGAACACCTCTCCGTTCTGAAGGGGTGCGCCCTGCTTGTCGGATACCATGGCGGTGACGGTCAGGGTATCTCCCAGACGCGGGCGTTCCGGGTTGGGAATCAATCTGATCCGTTCTCCGGCGGCCATGTTGCGCTGGTAGCTCATCCAGCGCGCCACCTGGCTCCAGAACCGGTAATGGTATTTGTCCTCCACCCCGCGCCGCCAGCGCCAGGCGGAATCCGTGCCCATGAACAGCACCTTCCCGTTCCCATAGGACTGGGTAACGATCAGGGGTATGCGCCCGTAGGCGTTTTTGTCCGCCGCGTGTACGGCCAGCACGGTGGTGCCCGCCTTGGGACGTTCCACAGGAGCGTACCAGTTGAAGCCCGGCAGGTTGCGCCAGACCTCCTCGTTTTCACTCTCCGTGTCTGCCAGCATGGTCAGCAGGGAGCCGCGGCCTTCCGGCGTGAGAATGAGCGGGGACGGGGCCGCCTGGGTGGTGCCTTCCGGTTTGTTGGTGAGGAAGGTGACGGGGATCAGGTCCGCCAGCTCCGATTGAAGAAGTTCCATTTGTTTGCCCTGGTATCCGGGCAGGAAAACAATGCCGCTGGCCTGCTGTTCCACCATCCCCTTGAGCAGTTTGGCCTGTTCCTGCGTCAGTCCTTTGGCCCCCATGCCCACATCGCCGATGAAGATGACGTCGTATTGGGCCAGCTCCTCCATTTTTTCCGGGAATTTGACCAGGTACCCGGGGCCTTCTCCCATCTCCTTCAGTCCGGGGTGGAACAGAAGGGTGTGGACGTCCACGCCCGGATCGCGGTACAGGGCGTTGCGGATGAAGCGGTATTCCCAGCGCGGCAGCGTGTCGATCACCAGCACCTTGATGGACTCCCTGCGTCCGGCGATGCTGAAGGAGGATGTGTTGTTGGTACGGACCCGTTCCTGCGGCTGGATGGGAAGCTTGAGTTCCAGCGTTTCGGAACCTTCCTTTTCTATCTTCCACAGCACGGCGTCGGATACTTCTCCCTGTGCCGGGATGGTGACCGTCCGGGTGACGACCTTTCCGGTGTCCTTGGAAGACAGGGTAAGAGTTGCCCTGATTTCTCTGCCCAGAGTGCTTTTAATGGTGAAGGGGATTTGCACCGTTTCCCCGATGATGCCGTAAGTGGGGGCTTTCACGTCCTGAAGGGCCAGGTCCGGCAGGGGAACGGAGCTGCCGGCGGGGATGATGAACAGGGGGATGCCGCGCGAGCGCATCCTCTGGGCTTGCGTCAGCACGGATGAGGAAGCATTGTGGCTGCCGTCCGTGAACATGACGACCGCGCGGAGATTGTCGGAAGACTGAATGGCTTCCTCCAGCGGCTTGGCCAGGTCCGTACATGCCAGCGCGTAATCCGGGGAATCCGGGGCGGGCTGGACGCTGAACGGGGCATTCTCTACCACATGGGTTTCTTTCAGGGAATCCGTGCTGTGGCCTTTGAGCAGTTCCCGGACATAGGACGCGCGGGTGACAACGTGCTGGGGAGTGATTTCCACGTCCTGGGTTTCCATGGAGCCCGAACGGTCTTCCAGGATGGAGACCTTGGGCTTTTCTTTGGGTTCTGAAATGATGACCCATTCCGGCTGGAACAGCAGGAAACATACAGATCCCAGGATGATCAGGCGCAGTATTTCCAGTTTGAACGTCAGCGGCCGGGGATTGCGCTTGCAGGAAATGCGGCTCATCCATATTCCGGCCGCCATGACCAGAACGGCCGCGGCGACGCTCAGGACGGTGGGTTGAAGGCTCAGGTTCATAGGCGGTTGGCGGGGGTGGGGCGTTTGGCCATGCGCTTGGGCAGGCAAAGGAGAGCTTCCAGAAGCAGGCACCCCAGTGCGATCAGCAGGAACAGCTTCCAGGCTTCCTGCACCAGGGAGGGGTTTTCAACGCCGCCCTGCATGGCGCTGATGGCGGCGTCCGGCAGGAGGATGTGGATTTTTTCATCCGTGAGCTGGTCGGGATTGTCTTCCGACCACGGCCGGTTGACGGCATAGGTCTGCGCACCGAGGCGGTAAACGCCGGCCGTGTCCACGGGAGAACCGGGGGGACGGGAACCCTGAGCGTCGTCCATGCGCATGGGAACGTCCGTAGCCGACTGAGGCAGGGCGTGATCGTTCACACGGAGGGAAATGGCGGAGGAAAAGCGTTCCGCGCCGCGGTCCGCCATGCGCTGGAGAAGGGGGAGCAGCAGATGGCCGTCCGCCAGGTTGGACCAGGAATATTTGGGCAGGGTAGTCAGAAACAGGGCGGAACCTGCCCCGGCCCTGACCTGGCCCAGGGCACAAGTGCCGTCATCCCAGGAGGCCAGAACGCGGTATTTGCCTGCCAGGGGTTTCCGGCGGATGGCGCGGAGGCGGTTGGCGGGGATGGGAGTCTGATCCGTGCCGTCCCGGAGGAAGCCGCGCTGGCGGTCCCAGGATTCCACGCGGAAATATTCGTCGGCCGGGGCTGTTTCCATTGCCCCCCAGGAAACTCCCAGGAACTGGCGGCGCGTGCCGTGGGCCGTATCGTCCGGAAGGAAGAGAACCAGGCCGCCTTCTTCAATGAAGGTCTTGAGCTTCTCTTCCATGTCGGCCCGCGGGGCGGGGCCGTGCCAGATCACCAGGGCCTGGGAGGAAAGGTTGAACTGTCCGGAATGCACGGTGTTCGGCATGGCAGCCTTTCTTCCGGGAAGTCCCGGAGGGGCGGCCATCAAGGAGAGGATTTTGCCCGCTTCTCCGGAAGGTCCGTTGATCAGGATGTTTGCCAGGGGCTTGGGAGCGAAGGTGAAGAAGGAAATGTCGTCCCTGGAAAAATCGTCATGGGGCAGGGAAACGTAGCCGAAGCCGGATTCCTTGTCCTGCGGCAGGGGGATTTCCTTGCGGATGGTGGTTGTTGCCCCGGCCAGCTGGAGGGTAGAGGAAGCTACAGAGTTATTTACGGAAATGTTCACTGGAACTTCCTCCGGCTGGTTGGGATCGAAACCCTGCCGTAGAATCTCCATGTCCAGCACCAGCCTGCCGTTGTTGATCTGGGCCTGCGTGATTCTGATGCTGCGGTTGGTTTCCGGTCTGTCTCTCAGCGCCATGATGCGGACGGAAGGAGGAATGGGAAGAGCCGCCAGCCTTTGGCGTACGCTGGACCATACCGGAGAATTCGGCCGCCAGGAGGACGACTGCATGTCTGAGGCAATCCAGATTTCCGTCTTTCCGGAAGCGGATTCCTCCAGGTAGGGAATGGCCTTCTGGAGCAGGGAAGGGATGTCCGCTCCGCCGTCCGTCACTTTGCTGACGGTCAGGTCCGCCAGGGCTTCCGGTGCGGGAATCTGGGTAATGGTTTCAGTGGTGGAGTCAAGGAGGGACAGGCGGCAGTTTGCCAGTTGGTCAAAGGTGGACTTCACCAGGGGCGGGATCGTGTCGCGCAGGGAATTGGTCTTGTCCGGCCGTGCGTCCATGGAGGCGGAACGGTCCAGCACGAGCAGCACTTCATTCAGTCCGGAACTTCCCCAGCCGAAGAAGCTGCCGAGCAGGGGGCGAGCAAACGCCGTCACAAGGGCCGCCACGGCCAGCACGCGCAGGGCCAGAATCAGGTAATGGAGCAGCTTCTTGGTTCCGCGGGTTTCCCTGGCCGCGCGGAGCAGGAATTCCATGGCCGCCCAGCGCACGGACCGGTGGCGCCAGCGATTGACCAGATGGATGATGATGGGGATGGAGGCTGTGAAGAGAGCCCAGAGCAGCCATGGAGAGGTAAAGGACATAGGAGGATAGGGGAGTTACGGATGGAGGGGCGGGGTTCAGGTAGAAGGAGGCGCGGGCAGCAGCTGGCGCAGGATGTGCAGCGTCATTTCTCCGGTGCTTTTGAAGGAATCCGCCCCCAGAATTTCCATGTTGTCTCTGGAGGTGTGCCACCAGTTGCCGTCCTGGAAATCGTCAATCAGGTTCAGCGTATCCATGCCCAGTTCCATGAAGGGAACGTGGTCGTCCATGATGCCGTAGGCGGAGACTCCCCATTCCGCTGGGGAATAGCCCAGTTCGCGAATGGCACGGGAATAAACCCGGTACATGGACTGGGGCGTCATGGCCGGAATCCTGATCTTTTTACCCTGCCGGCCCACCATGTCCAGGTTTACCATCCACTCCGGCAGCGGCCTCGGCAGAGAGGCCGCATAAAATTTGGAGCCGTACAGGCCGTCATCGTTGTCAATGTGCGGGGAAAAGCTTTCCTCTCCGTCGAAAAACACCAGTTCCAGCTGTCCGGCGCGTGCCGGATCCCGGGAGAGGATGCGGGCCGTTTCCAGAATGGCGGCTGCGGCGGAAGCTCCATCATTGGCTCCGGTAAAGTCGGGAATGCCCGTTTTGGTGTCAATATGGCAGGTCAGCAACCCGCGGACCGGAGTCTTGAAATCCGGATTTTTCCCGTAGCGGGCCCGCAGATTGACGAATTGGGTTTGTCCTTGCGGAGTCGGCGCTTCAAAAGCCTGTTCCTCGCATTCCCAGCCATGCTTGAAAAGCTCCCCTTTCAGGTAGTCCAGCTGCTTGCGGTAGCCGGGGGAAGACGGCCTTCTGTCGCCCATATCCGTAATCCGTGCGGCATGGTACATGCAATTGCTGCCATGGAAATCGTCTGTCTCCTGCAATTGGGCGGGTATGGTCTCCGGATGGGCTTCCCGAGTTTTTTCAGGATTGCCGCACTGCACCAACAGAGCTGTCAGGAAGAGGAGTCCAATGCGGGGCATCATGGGAGAAAAGGGGTGCGGGGTTATCAGGAATCAGACCATTCATCCTGGCCCAGAAGTTCCAGGATACGGGTAAATTCGGACTTGCTGGAAAAAGTGATCTCGATAGAGCCCTTGCCTCCCTGTTCAGAAATGCTTACCGGCGTTCCGAACTGCTTGGCCAGCACCCCGGAAATTTTCTTGTACTGTGGTGAAGAAGGCTTCCTGGGAGGGGCCGGATCAGGCGGATTGAGAAGTTTCTGAATGGCCTTTTCCGTCTGGCGGACGGTGTAGCCTTTGTTCACGATGTCGCGGCCAAGCTGGATCTGCTGGTCCTGATTCTTCAGGGAAAGAAGTACCTTGGCATGCCCCACGCTGATGAAGGAATTGCCCAGCATGTCCTGGACGGCCCGCGGCAGGTCCAGAAGGCGCATGCTGTTGGCTACGGCCGCGCGGGATTTGCCCACCCGTTTGGCGATGTCTCCTTGCTTCATCTTGAATTCCGCTTTCAGGCGCATATAGCCGGCGGCCTCTTCCAGCGGACTCAGGTTTTCGCGCTGGAGGTTTTCAATCAGCGCCAGTTCCAGCACGTCCTTGTCCGTGGCCTTCCGGATGATGGCGGGTACGGTGGAAAGCCCCAGAATGCCGGAAGCGCGCCAGCGCCGTTCCCCGGCGATCAGCTCGTACTTGTTGTCGTCCGTTTTGCGGACGATCAGGGGCTGGATGATGCCGTGTTCCTTGATGGAATCCACCAGTTCCGCCAATTGCTCTGGCGTGAAAATGGCGCGCGGCTGGAGCGAACTGGGGATGATGGAGGCATGGGACAACTGATGCACGACGTCTCCCGCCTGGGGAGTTGCCAAGGATTCACGAGACAGATTTTGATTGATGAGGGCGTCAAAGCCTTTCCCCAGAGCCGGTTTTGCCATAACTGAAAAAAGACTATCATGATCCGCCTCCGTTTTCAACAGGGGATTTGTCTTCCGTGGCAGGAAATTCGGGGAGCGGCCATCCGGTGTTCGTTTGAGTGGCAGACATTGGGAAAGTTCAGGATTCGGTAAACGGTTTGGAATGGATGAAAAGGCGAGCATTTTTCCGCTATGCCGGATGGCGTAAACCCTGAATAAAATCATGAACCAACCGAGTGAAGAACAAAAACAGGCCGCTCTGGAAGCGGGAAGGGAAGGAATGAAAAAAGCCTACGAACGCAGCCGGGGAATGTCCCATCTATCGTGGTGGGAACGTCTTCTGTGGATCATCCTGGCCGGGGCGGCCGCTGCAGCTTCCTGCCTCCTGTCCGGCTGCGGCCATTCCGTGAAACTGGGACCGGAAGGAGCGGTCATTTGCAAGGATGGAAGCTGCCTAACGATGTCCCATGGCGGTTTAACCTTTACTCAGACCGTTTACGATAAAGATATTACGCCTGTCGTGCAGGCGAAAAACAAATAAGAAAAACGGCGGTCTTGTCCGGCGCAGTATATCATGAAAAATGCCATTGAACTGGCGGAGGCCTATTATCGTGCCGCGGGCAGGACGGTCCTGCACATGGAAGAGGACGGTCTCCGCCAGGACGTCTATATCCGCATGCCCGGCCTCGTGCTCCTGGCACGCCGGGTGGATTCATCCGCTCCCGTGGCGCAAATCCTGAACCCGCATTTCCGGTTCCCGCGCCGGAGGTGCGATGCCTGGCATCTCCACTTCCTGTCGGGCGATGCGAGCCTCCTTTTGCAATATGAACGGGAAATCCTTTCCCTGCCGTGGATTCTGACCCAGCACGGAAAACGCGGGGATGGCCGCCTGGTGAAGCTGTCCTCCTCCCGCTTCTGCCGGCTTCTTAAAGCATGTGGAAATGCTGTTTGTCATTGAACAGGTTTCTTTCCGGAAGAACGTCGCAAAAGTAAAAATGGAAGAGAATATCTATATTAAATCCCGGCAAGCTGCAGCTTGCCGGGATTTCCGCGTCGAGAGAAAAGTTCCAGGTGGTCTCTCTTTCGGACTGGCCGGAGGTACAAGGTAGGATGGCGGGTTTTCAAGCCACTTTCTCCGGTTTTTTTCTTCCGGGTTTATCCATATTTAGTCCTCGTGGCGTAGTGATTGTATCAAGCAGAGCGCTGGCCATGTACGCTTCGGTAAGCAGTTCTGCTCCGGTGAGCTTGGACGTGCCTACGTTGGCAACGGCTACATTGGCGGACATGCGGTCAACATAGTCTTTCTGGTCATGCAGGCGAGTGTCAATGCCCGTGAAAAAAACCGGTTTATCCGTGCAGGGCGTATTGCCGTCAAGAAGAGCCATGCTTAGTCCCGAGGCCATCGCCAGGCCATTCAACGTCTTGTCTTCACGAGCATAGGGCACAAGAGGGCAGAGGCGTACCGCTTTGTCAAGTGCCCGTACGGCAGGAGAAGACATCAGAATACACCCTCCTCCGAAGGGACCGTCAAGGGTGCTGTGAGTGCCATAATCCACTCCTTGCAGAATCAGGGTGTTGAGAGTTGCAGGATTGAGCACCAGGGTATCCGCATCCAGCTTCAGGACATAGGGGGCTTCTGTTTGTCGGAGGCTGCGCTTGTATTCGGCCAGCAACCCCCGCAAACAGGTGCGGCCCCGCAAGTTGCCACCCCGTTCCCAATGGGTGGGGCGGTATTGAATTTGCGGATGGTTCTCCAGGTCTTGCTGCATGGAAGGAGGCACGGGGTGCCGGGCATCGTCGAGAATGGTGACTGGCGATGCGGGCCATGCCCGGCGAGCTGCGGTTACGGCATGGGGCAATGTGTGGGCATTGCCCGCATAAGTGACGATATGAATATGGAGTAAGTGAGCCATAGGGATTATTGAGTGGTGACGATTCTGTTGGAGAGCACGAGATTGCCGTCTTTTAATCCGGAAAATTTGATTGTATCCATGAATTCTACGGGTTCTGGTGATGATATGAAACAGTACGTTGTGTTGATGCGCATCTCGTGGTCTGTAATGCTTACATATGTTGTGCCCCATCGTCCATACGTCAGAGCAGGGGTTGTAATGTTCACATGCGTACCTACCTCGACCGTGCTTTCAGGAGTGGTAAGATAGAGTACCCCCACACCCGCCGTAATCCGGACGGCTGTTGCATGATTGTTGTCTTCACCAAACCAATAACCGTTTTTACTGACAAAACGGTTTGAAGCTACGCCATAATTGGGGACTTCGACATATCCGGATACGACAAGGAGCGAATTGCCGACGGAGACATCCAGCACATCGCCAACCTGAACATGTGGCCCATTATCCGTGGTGGAGACAGTAAGCACCGGATTGCCCGATTCATCGCGGATATTGACCGGTCCCCGATAATTGGAAAGATCGGCACTTCCTGACGAAGAAAGCGTATTGCCATCCATGGTAAGGTTGGAACCCAGGGAAATCATCCCTTTTGATCCTCCGATGGAACTGACGGCGTGCTGTGCAATATTGTCGGCGGTGAGGGTTGTTTTGATTTTATCTTCCAGAACGGCGACACGGGCTTTCAATGTGGAGATATCGCTCTTGTCATTCCATCTTTCTCTTTCTTCCATTGTTATATGGACTGTCGCATTTTTGGCATGGTCGTGAAGACCTTTCTGCGTTGCCATGGGAATTCCGCTGATAGTAATACTGTTGTTCATGATTTGATTTTAGTTGTGTGGAAATTGGAGAACATCAGCGCCGTCCCATTCTTGATGGCGAATGTTGCATGATCAGTATTTGAAAACATGCATTGTCCAGGGTATTTTCCATTCTTACAGGAAAGTCAGACGATATCAGTTGTCTCAGAAGAATTTTTGTTATCTTCTTTAGCGGCAATGGCTTTGTCTGGATCAATCATGTTATGTTTGAAAATTCCCGTTGTTGCCGGATGAAACGGGAGTGTCTGTTTCCATTCCGATAAAAGGTTGGAGCCATTTTGAAGAAATGTCATCCTGTCTGCAACGTTAAGGCTGTATGATATCACTGACAGGTGCTACATGGCCTTTTTTTGCAGTGTTCCGTTTGGTGTCCATGTGCAAAAACGGTGAGTTGTTACCAGCAAGAAAAATGATTCATCACTAGCCTGCAATAGTGGTGGAGAAGCATCCTGATGTGAATACATCAAGGCAGTTGAAGACGGGTTTATGACGTCTCGACGCTTTACACAGGATGATATTTCCCAGGAACAGGCAGAAACTTTCAATGAAGTGATAACACGCGTTGCGGTTTTATCCGACGAATGGAAAGCGCTTCAAGTTTGGACGCGCTTGGACTGGGTCATCCGCTCACCTGAGGGAAGGGGAAGAATCCCCGGAATTCAGGGATGCGGTCGTTTTGACCGTGGAAGCAGCCAACGCCCAAGGGGGGACGCCAGCTTTTCACCAGTCAGGATGATGCGGAGTTCATGATCATGGAGGGGTCGTCAGCGGCATTGTTTAACCACTTCATAACAAACAACAATGAATAACAATCATGAATAAAATTACTACAGTAAACGGAGTTTTGGTGGCAGCACAGAGTGACTTCGCCAGCCATGCACAGGATAAGATGATTCATCTTACAGAGGAGGAACGCATTGCCTGGAATGCCAAGGCGGATGCTTCCGCCCTTTCGGGCAAAGTAGATACAAGCACGTTCGCGGCTCACGAAACCAACACGACGGTTCATGTCAGCCAGGAAGAAAAGGAGAAATGGAATGCGCGGAATACGAAGGGTGCCGTGGTGGCCACGCAGGATGGACTGGACGCGCACACGGAGAACACGACCGCTCACATCACTGGAGAGGAACGTGCTGCGTGGAATGCTGCGAGCGCTATTCCAGGAGCATCCAATGCCTTCACGGGCGACAACACGCATGCAGGCACTGAGACGTTCAATAATATCGTTAACATTAACAATGATATAGCAATCAATGGGAAATCGCTTAATTCATTCCTTTATCAACAGGCTTTATTATCAGGAGTTTTCCAGGCAAACAAAAATACAATGCTGGAGGATGTCGGCACGATGGGAGAAGTTATACAGTATAATTGCACCGGAGACAAACCGGCTAATACAACCACAAGGGATAAGTGGAGATCAATACCTTCACAATCTGTTGTAGATACTAATGATGTATCTTTCTTCGCCTATGGATCAAGATTCTCTTGGGCAAATGGTACCATTTATAGCAATTTGTCTGTGCTACTCCAAGGAATCAACACCCCCGGCATGTTTTTGTTTTTATTGGGCGAGGGAACAGACGGCGAGGGCGTGGTAGCGGGCGTGTTAAAAAAGTATTTTGAAAACAATTTAACAATTAATGATATACCAGCGAGAGCGGCATTTATTGTCGTTACGGAGGACAGAAAACTCCGCGTCACGACAAGTGTGGAGGAGTACTATTTCCCGTCAGCGCTTTATCACTTGTTTTTCGTGTGTACCCATCATCCAAGAATAAAAATCGCTCTATCACAAATGGAGAACGACGGTTTCGGCAAAGACTACATGGAGACCTCGTCTGAATACGCAGGATTGCCGCCAAAGGTGTTCGACCTAGGGAATGGTTCGTACATATCGCGGTTTGTCGGATACGCAACCTCAGGACGAACGACCTTCGGCGGTAACCTGATTCCGCTCATTCTACCCTTAAGGATCAACAGTAGTTACCTGATCAACAATTTAATTTCCTAAAATTCATGAAAAATATATAAATTCAGAAAGCCAGAAACATATGAACATCAGTAAAGAGCAAAAGCAGGACCCTTGATGCTGGGAAGCAGGACATGAAGAATGCGTAGGAAAAAAGCAAACCCCTCAAGTTGTAAACTTGAGGGGTTTATAATGGAGCCGCTTGTCGGATTTGAACCGACGACCGTCCGCTTACAAGGCGGGTGCTCTACCACTGAGCTAAAGCGGCGCAATGAATGGATGCGCACATGTCTACAGAAGAAGCCCCTCCCTGGCAAGCCGAAAATGGGCGGCACAGGGGGCCTTCCGTATTTTTAAACGTGTCAGGCGTCAAACAGGGAACCCTGTTCCAGCGGCGGTTCTGCGGATGAATCCGGGGAAGGGGGAGCGTCATCCTGCGGTTGGGGCTTTTCTGCCGGAACGGATGCGCTTTCCGCAGATTCCGGCGCGCCGGCAAGTGCGGATGATTCCTCTTCCGTGGTTTCATTGCCGGTTTTGGCTGTAGGCATGATGCGGGAGACGCGTTCCACCGGATGCCTGGTGATGATGTTGCCCTGGGCGCCGCGGTTTTTGATCCGCAAGTCCGCGAAATGGAAGGGCCTGATCAGGTTGCGGAGTTTGAGGACGGCTTTCAGATAAACGTTCACGCTGATTTGTTCACTGTCCTGTTCCGTTTCATGCACGGAAAAGTGGAAGATGCGCGTTCCCTTCGTCCCGCGTGTCAGGGGGTATTCCTTGTCTCTGGTGAAGCCTCCTATCCGGAAGCGCTTGGCGTAAACGGGGCCGTCCTTTCCATCCCGGTAAATCAGGTTGAAGACGGGGTCGTCATCCTTCTTGATGATGGAGATATAGAGAGGGTTTTTTCCGGCGAAGAATTTGTCCTGAATGCGCACGATTTTCAGCACGCCTGCATTGTCCACGATCAGGACGTCGTCCAGCGTGGAGCACTTGCACACGGGATTTCCCTTCTTGACGCCGAAACCGGCGAAGCCTTCTTCGTCAATATAGAGGGTTTCATTGGCCACGGCTACCTGGGCCCGGTCCACGGAACCAAAGGAGGAGATTTCCGTCTTCCTGGGATAGGAAGCTCCGTATTTTTTGCGGAGGGATTCAAACCAGCGGATGGTGAATCTGGTGAGCTGGTTGAGGTTTTTCTGCGTCTGGTCGATGTCCGCCTCCAACTGCTGAATGTGCTGATCGGCCTTGAAGGCGTCGAATTTGGAAATACGCTTGATTTTGATTTCCGTCAGCCGGATCAGGTCGTCCCTGGTAATGGGGCTGCGCAGTTTCCTGGCGAAGGGCTGGAGTTCCCTGTCAATGGTCTCCAGCACTTCCTCCCATGTTTCGCAGTCTTCAATGGTCAGATAGATGCGGTTTTCAATAAAAATCTTCTCCAGGCTGGCCTGGTGCCATGCCGCATTAAGTTCCTGAAGGCGTATTTCCTGTTCCTGCCGCAACGTTTCCTTGGTGGCATCCGTGTTGTAGCGCAGGATATCGCTGATGCGCATGAACCGGGGCTTGTCTTCCACAATGACGCATGCGTTGGGGGAGACGCTGACTTCACACGCGGAGAAGGCGAATAGCGCCTTTTTGGTCTGCTCCGGATCCACTCCGGCGGGCAGGTGAACCAGAATATCCACGTGCTGGGCCGTATTGTCTTCAATGCGGGCTATCTTGATTTTCCCCTTTTCCGCGGCGGAAACGATGGTATCTATCAGGATTTCCGTGGTGACGCCGAACGGGATTTCCGTGATGCGGAGAAGTTTTTTTGATTCCGTGAGAATGCGCGCCCGTATCCGCACCCGGCCCGTGCCTCGCTCCCCGTCGCGGTAATTGGTGGCATCCATGATTCCCCCTGTGGGGAAATCCGGCAGAAGCTGGAATTCCTGCCCCCTCAGGTGGGCGATGGAAGCGTCAATCAATTCGTTGAAATTGTGGGGAAGGATTTTGCTGGAAAGACCCACGGCAATACCCTCCGCCCCCTGCGCAAGCAGAAGAGGAAATTTGACGGGCAGGCTCACGGGCTCCTTGTTCCTGCCGTCATAGGAAAGCTGCCATTCCGTGACTTTGGGGCTGAACACCACGTCGCGGGCAAAGGGCGTGAAGCGGGCTTCAATGTATCGGGAAGCCGCCGCGGGGTCTCCCGTCAGAATATTCCCCCAGTTCCCCTGGGTGTCGATGAGCAGGTTTTTCTGGCCCAGACCTACCAGGGCGTCCGCGATGGACCTGTCCCCGTGCGGATGGAATTTCATCGTATCCCCGACGATATTGGCTACTTTATTGTAGCGCCCGTCATCCAGCCGGTCCATGGCATGCAGGATGCGGCGCTGAACGGGCTTGAACCCGTCATTGATTTTCGGCACGGCCCGTTCCAGAATAACGTAGGAGGCGTAATCCAGAAAGTAGTCGGCATACATGCCTTCCACGGACTGGCTCGCGGGTGCGATGTGGGCGGGTTGAGTCACGGCCAAAAATATTAAAGGATTTGTTTCGGCGGGGCAAAGGCGATCTCCGTAAAGAAAAATAACCGGCCTTCCTGAAAGAAGGGCCGGTTATCGGTAGTATTAAATTGATGTGAAATTTCAGGCTGATTTGGATGTAATCCTGGCCCTGAGGTCGTCTGCCTCGGCGCGGAGGTTTTCAAGCTTGGCGGTTTGAGCTTCAAGCTCTGCTATTTCTTCCAGAACGGCTGCCAGGCCGCAGGCTGTGCGGAGGCAAGGGGCTGGCTTTTGGCAACGGGGGCGTTTTTGGTACCAGGCTTGCGGCCTCTCTTGGCCTTGGAGGCTTTCATCCAGCTGGAGATAGTGACCGTGCTGATGCCGAATTGTGCAGCGGCTTCCTTCTGGGCGCCTCTTTTATTCTGCGTTTTCCGTTCGGCGATAAAATCAAGAACGGCTTGCTTTTCTTCAGGCGTATAACGCCTCCGGTTTTTTGTATCGTTGGAGTTCATGGTATGACGAGTGGCACATATTTAATAAATGCAGCCTTTGCTATCAAGGAAAAATAATATGTTTTTTGACATCATTTAAAAGACTGTTTAAAAATTTAAAGGATGATGTACTATTCAATCATACTCTTCACATTCCCAGGCTTATTTGTAATTAAAAAAAATCGGAACTATTTACTTTAGTCTTGTATCAGTCGTTTTGGCTGCCTCTCCCGCCAA
>OEFA01000465.1_pt1 | contig 14205 bp, 9 predicted proteins | sample 1495601 | NCBI WGS metagenome assembly OEFA01 (sample SAMN02324081, study PRJEB22366) | human gut metagenome | biome: human | place: Canada: Ontario | collected 2010-10
GCGAATATCAATGTACAAATCGCCGGCAGCGCCGCCGCCCTCACCGACTTCACCCTGGTTGGCCAAGCGCAGTCGAGCATTGTCGTTGATACCGGCCGGCACAGTGACACCCACATTACGCGTGGTGCGAACGCGGCCGTGACCCATGCAGCTCGGGCATGGATTCTGGATGATGGTGCCGTGACCCTCGCAGCGCTCACAGGGAGCGGAGGTCATCATCTGGCCGAGCATAGTGCGCACGACCTTTTGCATGAAGCCCTGTCCATGGCAGTCCGGGCAAGTGACCGGCTGGGCGCCGCCTTGTGCGCCGGAGCCACCGCACTCCTGACACAGGGAGAACGTATTGATCTTGACGTGCGCCGTGCCGCCGAATACGGCGGTTTTCAAGTCGATGGAAGCGGAAGCCAGCGCATCGCGTCCAGGCTGTGTGCGCGGCACCGGGCCCTGTGAGCCGCCACCGAATGCGGAACCAAAGAACGTGGAGAATACGTCTCCCATATCGCCGAATCCCGCGCCGGAGAAGCCGCCAGCACCGGCGTTCGGATCGTTGGGGTCAACGCCGGAATCATACATACGGCGCTTATCCGGATTGGACAGCACATCGTAGGCGTTGTTCACTTCCTTGAACTTGTCCTCGAACTCAGGGCCCGCGATGTCGGGGTGGTACTTACGGCTGAGCTTGCGGTATGCCTTCTTGATCTCGTCGTCACTGGCGCCGCGTTCCACACCCAGCGTCTCGTAATAATCTGCCACTTGATTGATCCTTTGTGTTCGTTTGGTCTGCGGGTCATTGTGCCACAGACGGCGGTCAGTCTTGAGTCCGGCCCTCGGAGAGGAAGGCGGTCAAATATCTGGCTACGGCCCTGACGGCGGCCATAGTGGCCGCGTAGTCCATGTGGGTCGGCCCTATGGAGCCAACGAAGGCGATGGGTTCCGTGTCGTTCGTCTGGCTCTCCGTCTCGGATTCGGTTTCGGGTTCGCCTACGGGATCGTTCCCCGCCGGTTCGCCCGCCGCTCCGCTGCGCCCATAGCCACTGCTGACCACGGAAGCATGCAGTAGTCCGGGGGTGTGCATTTCGGAGCCGATGGCCACGCCCACGCCGGATGCATTCGTCTCCTCGCTCAGGTTGCTCATGAGCTTCATCAGCACGACCTGTTCTTCCAGCGCGTCGAAGAGCGGGGCCAGATCGGCCAGGGACCGGGAGTGGGCCAGGTGCGAGGTGCCGGACATGTACAGTTCGTTCGCGCGTTCGTCCAATGCCATCGATTCGAAGGCGTCGGCCAGCGCGTCGGCCACGCCACGCACCGACTCGTAGCCGGCGCTGGCGGCGATGGATCGCACGGTCTCCGCGGATTTCGATAGGGACAGCCCGTCGCATTGCTCGTTGACGGTGTTGGAGAGCCGGTTGATCTCGTCCACGGCGGGCATGGATGCGATGGTCAGGCCGTGCTGGGCCACGCGGCCTGTGTCGGTAATCACCACGGCGAGCAACGTGGTCATGGCAACGGGCACCATCTCCACGTGCCGCAATGTGGCCTTGGCCAGCGATGGCGAGGCGACTACGGCCACTTGACCGGTGATTTCGGACAGCAGTCGTGCCGAACGTTGCAGCGCGTCCTTGAGACTCACCGATCCGGACAGGAAGCTGTTGATGCCGCGGCGTTGCGCCTCGCTGAGCGGCACCACGGTAGCAAGTCGGTCCACAAAGTATCGATAGCCCTTTTCGGTGGGCACGCGACCGGCCGAAGTGTGCGGCTGAATCAGATAGCCTTCGTCCTCCAGAGCGGCCATATCGTTACGGATGGTGGCCGAACTGACGCCGAGATCATGGTCGCGCGTCAGCGAAGTGGAGCCCACAGGCTCCTGAGAACGGATGTAATCCTCCACCACGGCGCGCAGCACCAGCATGCGTCTTGATTGCGTCATGCGCGCCTCCTCATATATGCATACATATTCATATCAGTCACGGTTCACTCAGGGCGTACCCCGACGGTCGGTTCGCCACGCCGCGACACGCGGGAACCCAGAAATATTGCCTCTTTCTTGGCTCCGCCACGTGCAGGTGGCGCACTTCACCTTAGAACATTGTATTAGCACTCCTTAGGCTTGAGTGCTAATGCGTTCGTTTGCAGCGTAGCAATGTTCACTGTGAACGCTAACAGAACACAAACTACCAAAACACGCCAAAATTGCACCACAACGTCGCAAACCGACGCTAGCATGGTAATCGCAATGTGAGGGCGTCAAGCGCCCGGCACAAGCCGGATACGCGGCCCGACCAATTGGAAGGAAAGTAATCCATGACCGAATTCAAGGAGACCGAGCTGGACGAACGCGCCATCAAGATGGCCAAGGTCCTGTCGGCCGACGCGGTTGAGCGTGCGGGACACGGCCACCCGGGTTCCCCCGTCTCCCTGGCGCCTATCGCCTACACCCTGTACCAGCACTTCATCAAGCATGATCCGAACGACCCCAACTGGGAAGGCCGCGATCGCTTCATTCTTTCCGGTGGCCACGCCTCCCTCACCCAGTACGTCCAGCTGTACTTCTCCGGCTACGGCGTGACCCTGGACGACCTTAAGAACTTCCGTGGCGGCGCTGCCACCCGCACCCCGGGCCACCCGGAGTACGGCCTGACCCCGGGCATCGAAATGACCACCGGCCCTCTGGGCCAGGGCTTCGCCTCCGCCATCGGCTTTGCCTACGGCGAGCGTTTCCAGCGCGGTCTGCTTGACCCGGAGACCCCGAAGGAAGATTCCCCGTTCTACCACAAGATCTGGGCCATCTGCGGTGAAGGCGACATCGAGGAGGGCATCTCCGGCGAGGCCGCTTCCCTGGCCGCCAACCAGAAGCTCGGCAACCTGACCGTGATCTTCGACGCCAACCGCATCCAGATCGAAGGCGACACCAACCTGGTGCTGGCCGAGGACGTGCTCAAGCGCTTCCAGGCCTACGGCTGGTACACCGACGAGTTCAGCTTCATCCAGCCTGACGGCTCCTACAAGGAGGACGTCGAGGGTCTGGCCGACACCATCGCCAAGGCTCGCGAGGCCGCTCCGAACCAGCCGAAGCTCATCAAGGTCGATACCCTGATCGCATGGCCGACCCCGGGCAAGACCAATGATCCGTCCTCTCACGGCTCCAAGCTGGGCGCCGAAGCCGTCGCAGGCCTCAAGGAACTGCTTGGCTACGATCCGGAAGAGTCCTTCCATGTCGACGAAGAGGCTCTGGCTCACGCACGCAAGGTTGCCGAGCGCGGCCTCGAAGCCCACAAGGAATGGGACGAGAAGTACAACGCATGGCGCAAGGCCAACCCGGACAACGCTGCCCTGTATGACCGCCTCAAGGCCGGCGAACTGCCGGAGGGCTTCGACAAGGCCATCGATGACCTCGAGGCTACCTTCGAAGTCGGCAAGGGCGTTGCAACCCGTGGCGCTTCCGGTTCCGTGCTGAACGCCATCGCCGCTGTCATGCCGGAACTCTGGGGCGGCTCCGCCGACCTCGGTGGCTCCAACAAGACCGATCTCAAGGGCGCTGCCACCTTCGCCCCGGCCGAGTGCGCCACCAAGCAGTGGCCGAACTGCAACGAGTTCGGTCGCCAGCTGCACTTCGGCGTGCGCGAGTTCACCATGGGCTGCATCACCAACGGCATCCTGCTGGGTTCCCACACCCGTCCGTTCGGCGGCACCTTCTTCATGTTCTCCGACTACGAGCGTTCCGCCGTTCGTCTGGCCGCCCTCATGGAGATTCCGAACCTGTACATCTGGTCCCACGACTCCGTCGCCGTCGGCGAGGATGGCCCGACCCACCAGCCGGTTGAGCACCTTGCTTCCTTCCGCGCGATTCCTCAGCTTGAGGTCATTCGCCCGGCCGATGCCTTCGAGACCGCCGAGGCTTACCGTTACTTCTTCGAGAAGAAGAACACCCTGCCTGGTGCCATGGTTCTGACCCGTCAGGGTGTCCCGGTTCTTGCCGAGACCGCCGCCAAGGCCAAGGACGGTGTCAAGAAGGGCGCTTACGTTCTGGTCGACACCGAGGGCACTCCGGACGTCATCCTCATGGCTTCCGGTTCCGAGGTCCAGTGGGCTGTGGCTGCCGCCAAGACCCTGGCCGGCGAGGGCGTCAAGGCTCGCGTCGTGTCCGTGCCGTCCATGGAATGGTTCGAGGAGCAGGACGCCGAGTACAAGGAGGCCGTGCTTCCGGCCGCTGTCAAGGCTCGTGTCTCCGTCGAGGCCGGCGTTGCCATGCCGTGGTACAAGTACCTCGGCTCCTACGGCAAGCCCGTCTCCATCGAGCAGTTCGGCCTGCAGGGCGACGGCGCTCAGAACATGATCGACCTCGGCATCACCGCCGAGCACGTGGTGGAAGCCGCCAAGGCCTCCATCGCCGAAGTCGAAGCCGCCAAGTGAGTCCCCTAGCCTCCCTCTGACGAGGGAGGCTTGTACTCAAGACTCCACCTGATCGGCCCTCTCGTTAGAGGGGGTCTACTTAAAGATTTGTTCCAATACGGAATATAAGGAGAAAAATAAATGACTGAAGCAACTCAGCGTACGTCTGACAACGGCGTTTCCATCTGGCTGGACGACCTGTCCCGCTCCCGCATCGAGTCCGGCTCCCTGCAGGACCTCATCGCCAACAAGAACGTCGTCGGTGTGACCACCAACCCGTCCATCTTCCAGAAGGCCCTGAGCCAGGTCGGCCCGTACGACGCTCAGCTCAAGGAGCTCGGCAAGGTTGACGTTGAGACCGCTGTCCGCGAGCTCACCACCACCGACGTGCGCAACGCCACCGACATCTTCCGCGAGATCGCTGAGGCTACCGACTTCGTCGACGGCCGCGTCTCCATCGAGGTCGACCCGCGTCTGGCCCACGACACCGAGAACACCGCCAAGCAGGCTGTGGAACTCTGGGAGAAGGTCAACCGCCCGAACGCCATGATCAAGATTCCGGCAACCCTCGAAGGCCTGCCGGCCATCACCGCCACCCTGGCCAAGGGTATCTCCGTGAACGTCACCCTGATCTTCTCGCTCGAGCGCTACGAGCAGGTCATCGACGCTTACATCGAGGGCATCGCTCAGGCTGCCGCCAACGGCCACGACCTGAAGCACATCGGCTCCGTCGCTTCCTTCTTCGTGTCCCGCGTGGACACCGCTGTCGACAAGCTGCTGGAAGCCAACGGCTCCGACGAGGCCAAGGCTCTGGAGGGCAAGGCCGCTGTGGCCAACGCTCGCCTGGCTTACGAACTCTTCGAGAAGAAGTTCGCCGAGGATCCGCGTTGGGCCGACCTGGCTGCCAAGGGCGCCAAGGTTCAGCGTCCGCTGTGGGCTTCCACCGGCACCAAGAACGCCGCCTACTCCGACTGCAAGTACGTTGACGAGCTCGTTGCCAAGCACATCGTCAACACCATGCCGGAGAAGACCCTGAACGCTCTGGCCGACCACGGCAACGGCGCTCCGTCCATCGAGGGCACCTACGAAGAGTCCCACGCCATCATCAACAAGCTGGCTGAGCTCGGCATCAACCTCAAGGACGTCACCGACAAGCTGGAGGCCGACGGTGTCGCTGCCTTCATCAAGTCCTGGGATTCCGTGCTGTCTGACGTCCAGTCCGGCATCGACCGCGTGAACGCCTGAGATTTGACGACTGATGCGTGTTTAGCGCACTAGTTGATTAGCTCACAGAAGCCCCGACCCCAACGGTCGGGGCTTCTTTCGTTTGTTGCTACAGTGGTACGAGCATATGAGAGAAAGGCCGAATCGTAATGAACAAACTTGTCGCACGCCAGCGGTTGGTGATGACCTTCACCTTCTTTTCGATGTTCTTCGGAGCGGGCAATCTGATTTTTCCGCCGTTCGTCGGCGCGCAGGCCGGTTCCGCGACCATACCGGCGGCCATCGGTTTCATCGTCTCCGCAGTCGGCCTGCCGATTCTCGGCGTGCTGGCGGTCACCTTCGCCGGCGGTTTCGACAAACTCGCCAGCCGGGTCTCCCCCAAATTCGCCTTGTTCCTCGGCGTGGCGATCATGCTCACCATCGGCCCGTGCTTTGCGATTCCGCGTACGGCGACCACCTCATTCGAAATGATGGTGGCTCCTTTCGTACCGTCCTCCTATGGCTGGCTGGCCCAACTCATCTACTCGCTCGTGTTCTTCACGCTGGCGTTCCTGTTTGCCCAGCATCCCGAGAAACTCTCCAAAGTGCTCGGCCGATTCATGGGACCGTTGCTGCTGGTGCTCATTGCTGTCCTGTTCATCGCCTGCCTGATCCACGGCATCGGCACCCCGGCCAACCCGATGGGCGACTACTCCACAAACCAGATCGCACGCGGCTTCCTCGACGGCTACCAGACCATGGACCTGCTCGCCGCGCTCTACTTCGGCATCGTGATCTCTGCGAATATCCGCGCCCAACAAGTCGATGACGAATCGCAAGTGCAGAAGGAGACCGCGTATGCCGGGCTCGGCACCGGCGTACTGCTGATCGTGATTTACGGCGCGCTAAGCTACGTGGGCGTGGTGTCCGGCGCCATCGCCACCATCGACCCCACCAAAGACACGGGCGCGACCGTGCTCACCAACCTCACCTCATCCCTGTTCGGCACGTTCGGTACCGCGTTCCTTGGCATCGTGTTCGTCATCGCCTGCCTCAACGTATGCACCGGACTGATCGGCACCTGCGCCACCTACTTCCATACTCGGTTCCGGACCGTCGCCGGCCGAACGTTGAGCTACCGCACCTGGCAGGTCATCTTCACCGTGTTCAGTTTCATCGTGTCCAATGCCGGGCTAAGCGCGATCATCAAGGTTTCCGTGCCGGTGTTGTCCGCACTGTATCCGATCGCCATCGTGCTGGTACTGCTGACGCTGACCCACAAGTCGCTCGGCGCGCGATTCCCGCGCGTCTACTTCTGGACCGTGCTGCTGGTGGGCATCGCATCCTTCGCCACCTGCATCTCCAGTTTGGTCGCCGTCTTCGGCGGTTCCATCGGCTGGCTGGACGCGGCGCTGGCTATGCTGCCTTTGCAGCAATACCAGCTCGGCTGGGTGGTCCCGGCTATCCTCGGTGTTGCCATTGGTATCGCCGATGCTCCGCGACGGTAGTTCTTCCCGGTCTGTGCCGGAGTCTGGCGGTCGGTCGGTGATGGCGGCTGCCGCAGTATCCCTCCTATAAAGCGGCATACAGAATTCCTGTATGCCGCTGGTCTCCGCCCATCTGCCATAGTTATACTAGCATCATCGACGACGGCGATAACGGCATAAGGTGGGGTGAGTCATGGACACCAGTGATAGACAGATAGCGGAAACCGGCCGGAATCGCGAGCTTGGGCTGATTCCGGCCATGGTGATGGCGGTTGTTGCGACGCTCAGTGGTGCCGGTGTATCGTTCGCGCCATTATATGAGCGCATTTGGGGCGGCATGATGTTGCATCCGAATTGTCCGGCGATTGGCAGAATGACCTACTATCTCTCGGGCCAAGCAACTGACGATTATGGAGCCTGCGTCACCTCACCACTGTGGTTTATGACGGTGACTGCGCTGAGTGTTGTCGCGATTCTCTGTCTGACTGTTGCGGGAGTACAGGGCTTTTCGCGCCATCGGCTCTGTTCGGTGTTTAGTGTTCTTATTGCGGCAGTGGCTGTTGCGATCATATTGGTGTTGAGTGCGAATACCAAGATTGTAACGTTGTGGGCGATGTATGCGGTGACGTGGCTGGTGCACGCCATAGTCACCTCATATCTGAGCAACGGTTGGATACGAATCGCGCGACTGTTGTTCGTATGGCAGATTGGCGTGATGCCGGTATTCGTCACCGAATATTCAGTATCCGACGAGGTCAACTTCAGCGGCGGCGCAACCATCGCTTGCGGACTTGGACTTGCGGCATATGCGCTGGTGCAATGCGCCTCTCTTACCATCGACTCGCAAAACAACAGTAATCGAATCACGCCAGAACGCAGTGGTATACGGGCTACCTCCTTGCACGACCTGTTCCACACCATCAGCATCAACGCATCCGCCATACGCAATTGCTCTGTTCCCGTTGCCCTGTTCTGGTCAGGTATCACGTTCTTTACCTACAGCTACAACACTGGTAGACACACCGATTTCTGCCCAGCGCTATCGGCAACTGACAATGCAGGTCTTGTCGCTTATTGCATCGGCCATGAAGCTTTGGGACTGCTGACCGTCGTGTTGTGCGTGCTGCCATTGTTCTCCCTGCTTTCGGCGATTACGGCCATCACGTTGGCTGCACGCAACGCAAATAACGGCGGTAACGCTGCCAATGCCGATGGCTCTCGAAATTCAGCCGCCGTGTGCTATCTGCTCCTGGCAACCGCACTGTCCGCCACGGCCTTCGTCATCGCCTTCACCTTGGCATAGCGCGGACCACCATGCCGCGGTTCGCGCGATCGCTGGGATACAGCGCTTCCTGCGCACGACGCGACACCACCGGCATAAGATCTCCTTCATATCACGAAACAATCGAGCGTGTTCGTTTGCGCCAAGGATCAGCTCTGCCAGTAGTAGCTGAAGAAGTCGGAGATCTCCCCCATGGTTTCGCGCAGCATGCCCATGCGCGGCAGGTACACCACGCGGAAGTGGTCGGGGCGATGCCAGTTGAACGCGCCGCCGTGGCTGATGAGGATGTGCTTGTCATGCAGCAGGTCGAGCGCGAACTGCTCGTCCGAGTGGATGTTGAAGCGTTTGACGTCGATCTTCGGGAAGATGTAGAACGCGGCCTTCGGCTTGACGGCGGTGATGCCGGGAATCTGGTTGAGCATGTCGTAGACGAGGTCGCGCTGGTCGTGCACGCGGCCGCCCGGCACGATGTAGTCGTTGACGCTCTGGTGGCCGCCAAGCGCGGTCTGCACCACGGACTGGGCGGGCACGTTCGAACACATGCGCATGTTGGCGAGCATGTTGAGGCCCTCGATGTAGTCCTTGGCAATGCGCTTGTTGCCGGACAGGATCATCCAGCCGATGCGGTAGCCGGCGATCATGTGCGATTTCGACAGGCCGGAGAAGGTCACGCAGAACAGGTCCGGGGCCATCGAGGCGATGGAGATGTGCTGCAGGCCGTCCATGACGAGGCGATCGTAGATTTCGTCGGAGAAGATGATGAGCTGGTGTTCGCGCGCGATGTCGACGATCTGCTGGAGCACTTCCTTTGGGTAAAGTGCGCCGGTGGGGTTGTTCGGGTTGATGATGACAATCGCCTTGGTGTTGCTGGTGATCTTGGAGCGGATGTCGTCGATGTCCGGATACCATTCGGACTGTTCGTCGCACAGGTAGTGCACGGCGGTGCCGCCGGCCAGGTTCACGCAGGCGGTCCACAGCGGGTAGTCCGGGGAGGGCACGAGCACTTCGTCGCCGGTGTCGAGCAGCGCGGACATGGACAGGTTGATGAGCTCGCTGACGCCGTTGCCGGTGTAGATGTCGTCGATGGTGACGTTCGGGATGTTCTTCAGCTGCGCGTACTGCATGATGGCCTTGCGCGCGGAGAACAGGCCCTTGGACGGCGAGTAGCCTTCGGTGTCGGTGAGCTGGTGGGCCATGTCGTAGACGACTTCGTCCGGCGTGCGGAAGCCGAAGGGTGCCGGGTTGCCGATGTTCAATTTCAGGATGTGGGTGCCGTTGGCCTCCATGCGCATCGCCTCGTCGGCGACCGGGCCGCGCACGTCGTAGAGCACGTTGTCGAGCTTGTGCGATTTGCCGAAGGTGCGGCGGCGGCCCACGGGAATCTCGCTGTCCGTCTGGGGCTTGGAGGCACCCGTGGCAAGCGGTGTGGCGGCGTGTTCGCCGTCCGTGACGCTGTTGGATGCGTCCGAGTTCAATTGCGTGGTGGATTCCTCGCCGCGCAGCCAATTCGTGTCGACGTCCAGTTCGCTGGCCAGGAATTCGAGCACGTCCTCGCGGGGCATGGTCTTGCCGGCCACATATTGGCTGATGTGGCTCTTGCCCATCTTTACGCCACGATGTTCGGCGGCGTGCACCAAATCGACCTGCTTCAATCCCCTGCTGTTCATCGCATTGCGCAGACGTTCCGCAAACACCGATACGCTCATATCCTTATGCCTCCAACCGGGAGTTCAATTTATCTTTTGAACAACGGTTCAAAGCATACCCCCGGTTCAACACAAGTTCAATTTTGGCGTGTTCTCGAGTCTCGACCGGTTCAACCCAACTGCGCTTCAATCCATTGGGCGACGCCGTCCTCGTTGTTGGACGGGCAGATCTCGTCGGCGACGGACAACACCTTGGGGTTCGCGTTGGCCACGGCCACGCCCCGGCCGGATTCGCTCATCATGTTGATATCGATGAGGTCGTCGCCGAAGGCGGCTGTCTGTTCAAGCGGCACGTCCAGTCGCTCGCACAGCAGGTGCAGCGCGTGCTCCTTGTTGGCCTGCGGGTTCATGAGCATCCACATCACGCCTTCGCTGATGGAGATGTCGAAGTCCGGCGGAATCAGCGCACGCAGCTCGTTCCACTGTTCAGGTTCGGGGAAGATGGTGATTTTGTCCGCCACGCCTTCGGGCACGTCGTGGAAGTTCGTGTATTGGAAGGCCTGAGTTTTCCAATACACGCGCACATCGAAGTTGGTGTAGCGCACGTCGTTCATCACGATGCCGAGCTTCAGGCCGGGCATGCGATCGAGCAGGAACAGACAGACTTCGCAGGCACGCCGTGAGGAGAAGCCAATCTTGATCAAATGGTTCTCATCGGCCGGCGTGGCACCTGAGGTGAGCAGGTCGAAGTCGGAGTGGGCCGGGTCGAAATCGATGAGGGCGCCGTTCAGATAGATTACGGCGTCCACCGGCAGTTTTTCGGCGAACTGGAGACCGGTACTCACCGGCCGCGCGGTGGCGATGGCGAATTGCATTCCGGCATCGTGCGCGCGGTTGATGGTGTCGATGCTGCGCTGGGTAATGAACCGGTCCTCGAATACCTCGGCGTCGTGCAGCAACGTGCCGTCGAGGTCGGCGACCAGCAGTCGGGGTTGTTTCGGCGTGATGGCGTCGAGAATCACAGCAGCCCCTCACAGTGTTCACGCACGAGTTCGGCGGAATGGTGCAGTTTGGCCCGCTCGTCCTCGCTCAGATCGAGTTCGACGATCTCGTTGGCACCATTGGCGCGCAGTTCAGTGGGGACGCCGAGGAACACGTCATGTTCGCCGTATTCGCCGTCCAGCAGGGTGGAGACGGGCACGATGCGGCGTTCGTCCCACAGGATGGTCTGTACGATGCCGGCCACGGTGGAGGCGATGCCGAAGTTGGTGCCGCCCTTGGCCGCGACGATCTCATTGCCACGGGTGCGGGTCTTCTCTTCGATTTCGGTGGTGGACACGGAGGCGAAACGGTCTTGGTTGTCGGCCAGGAAGCGGGCGAATGGCTTGCCGCCGAGCGAGACGGTGGACCATGCGGTGAACTGGGAGTCGCCGTGCTCGCCCATCACGAAGCCGCCCACGTTGCGCGGGTCAAGGCCGGTCTCTTCGCCGATGATGGTCTTGAGACGCGAGGTGTCGAGCGCGGTGCCGGTACCGAGCACCTGGGTGCGAGGCAGACCGGAACGTTTCCAGGCATACCAAGCCATCACGTCGACCGGGTTGGAGACCATGACGATCACGCCGTCAAAACCGGAGGCCATGACGTTGTCGACCACTTCGCCCACAAGACCCACGGTGAAGCCGAGTTCGGCCATGCGGTTGGAGTTGGCCGGCGGCTTGCGGCCCACGGTGATGACGACGATGTCCGCATCCTTGCAGTCGGCGTAGTCGCCGGCGCGCACCTTGACGTGGCGGTCCTGGAATTCGCTGCCATCATCGAGGTCGCGGGCCTCCCCCAGGGCCTTGGCGGCGGAACAGTCGATGAGCACAAGCTCATTGCACAGGCCGTGCGTGACGATGCCGAAGGCGGCGGTGGCACCGACCCGGCCGGTGCCGACGATAACGACTTTGTTGCGGTTCATAGTGACCATGGTGATGTCCTTTCGTAATACTCGATAGAACGCATACGACCCATGACCGACGGTAACGGTCATGGGTCGCGAGCGACAAGTCTATATGGCGTGCAAGCCGATCAGCCGAGGTTGAACTTGGTCATCATGTCGAGGCCGATGATCAAGGCCACCCACACCAGAGCGATGATAACGGTCCAACGGTTCAGGTTCTTTTCGGCGACACCGGAAGTACCGGCGTTCTGGGTCAGACCGCCGCCGAACATGTCGGACAAACCGCCGCCCTTGCCCTTGTGCATAAGGATGAGCAGGGTCAGCACGAAGCTGAGCAGCACGACGATGACTTGCAGCGTGATCTTAAGAGCGGTCACAGGGTACCTCCGGATTGATTGGACTGTTGACCAGCATAGCGCACACACGGGAAAACCGTGGTATTAGTTCCGTGATTTCGTGGATTTCAGTGCCAGTCGAGCGATTTTGGCGAGTTCCTCAACGTCCAGGGCCGCCCCTCCGATCAGGAAGCCGTCAACGTCGGGCTGGGAAATGAGTTCCGCCGCATTTTTCGAGGTGACCGATCCGCCGTACAGGATACGTACGCTATCGGATACCTTCGTGCCAAAAGTGGTCTTCAAATCGTTGCGGATGGCGTTTGCGGCATCCTGGGCGGATTGCGGAGTGGCCACCATGCCGGTGCCAATGGCCCAGACAGGTTCGTAGGCCACGATGAGTTTGGCGGCTTGTTCTTCGTTGAGATCGCGGGTGACGTCTCGTACCTGGCCCACGGCGAAATCGAGTTCAATGCCTTGACGTCGTTCCTCGAAGCTTTCGCCGACGCACAAAATCGGCTGCATGCCGGCGGCGAGCACGGCACGTACCTGATCGACGATATTGGCGTCATCTTCAGGATGGTATTTGCGGCGTTCGGAGTGGCCGACGATGACGTATGAGCAGCCAAGATGGGCGATCATGTCCGCGGACACATCGCCGGTGAAGGCACCTTGGGTGGTCACGGAAACGGATTGTGCGCCGTAGGCGACATGGAGCTTGTCGGCTTCGACCAGCACCTGCACGCTGCGCAATGACGTGAACGAGGGGAAAAGCGCGACTTCGCAGCGTTTAAAGTCGAAGTGAGCGTCACGCAACAGCCATACCAGCTTCTGCACGAAGTAAGTGGCTTCAAGATGGTCGAAATTCATCTTCCAGTTGCCGGCCACCAACGGAATGCGTTTGGGCGCCATATGTTTCCCTTCTAAAAAAAAACGTAGCTCCCCTCAAGGAGGGGAGCTAGAAAATGGATTACTCAAGCACCTTCAGGCCAGGGAGCTCCTTGCCTTCGAGGAACTCGAGGGAAGCGCCACCACCGGTGGAGATGTGGGAGAAGCCGTCCTCCGGGAAGCCGAGGTTGCGCACGGCGGAGGCGGAGTCGCCGCCACCGACGATGGTGAACGCACCGGCTGCGGTGGCGTCGACCAGACCCTGGGCCACGGCCTTGGTGCCGGCGGCGAACTCAGGAACCTCGAACACGCCCATCGGGCCGTTCCACACGACGGTCTTGGAGTCGACGATCTTGTCGTGGAAGAGCTTCTGGGACTCCGGGCCGATGTCCAGACCCATCTTGTCGGCCGGGATGGCGTCGGCGGCAACGACTTCCGGAGCAACCGGGGTGTCACCGGCCGGGAAGCCGGCGTTCACGACGACGTCGGTCGGCAGCACGAGCTCAACGCCGTTCTTCTCGGCGGTCTCGATGTAGCCCTTGACCTTCTCAAGCTGGTCCTCTTCAAGCAGGGAGGTGCCGACCTCGTAGCCCTTGGCCTTGAGGAAGGTGAACACCATGCCACCGCCGATGACCAGACGGTTGGCCTTGTCGAGCAGGTTCTCGATGACGCCGAGCTTGTCGGAGACCTTGGAACCGCCAAGCACCACGGTGAACGGACGCTCCGGGTTCTCGGTGGCCTTGGACAAGGCCTTGACTTCCTTCTCGACCAGCAGGCCTGCGGCGGCCGGCAGATCGGCGGCAACGTCGTAGTTGGAGCCCTGAGCGCGGTGGACCACGCCGAAGCCATCGGAAACGAAGGCCTCGCCGAGGGCGGCGATCTTCTTGGCGTAAGCGGCGCGTTCGTCGGCGTCCTTAGAGGTCTCCTCCGGGTTGAAACGAACGTTCTCAAGCAGCACAACGTCGCCATCGTTCATGGCGGCGACCTTGGCCTGAGCGTCCTCGCCGTAGGTGTCCTTGGCCAGCGGCACGTTGGC
>OEFA01000489.1_pt1 | contig 13871 bp, 3 predicted proteins | sample 1495601 | NCBI WGS metagenome assembly OEFA01 (sample SAMN02324081, study PRJEB22366) | human gut metagenome | biome: human | place: Canada: Ontario | collected 2010-10
CCATCGTTGCCATCTTTGCATGCCTGGCCTGGTTTGCCGCGAATAACCGAGTGAGTGCCACGGGGAGCACGATCGCGGCGAAGGGCCCGCGGTTTGTGCTCTCGGGAACGCAGGGCGGCACGGCGGGTAAGTACGACACTCAGGACAACTACGCGTCGGACAGTACAAGCCTTGCCGTGAACAATCTTTTCAACCTCAATAACATGAGCACCGATGGCGGTCTCTCTCCGGGGTCGGCCGGCCAGCTCCAGCTCAACGTCAGGCCGCTCTGCAATGACCTGCACGATATCACGGTGGAGATGACCTGGGAAATTTCTGTTCAGACGAGCGTTGCGGGCACGGGCGGCACTGCTGCGGATGCATCGAAAAACGAAGAGATCATCAACTCGCTTAAAGATTTGGTGCGCGGTCATATCCTGGTTTTTCAGGGCAAAGATGCCTCTGGCTTTTACTCGAATCCGCTGGTCCCCACGACCACCACGGTGACCCAGGACGGGGCCAGCGTCACCGTCATTACGCAGAGCTTTACCATCCCAAAGTCGAGCTTTTACGCTGCGGACTCAAATAGCACGACCGAAACCGTCACCAAAACCCTCTACTGGATTTGGCCGGAACAGTTCAAGAGCTATGTTCGCACGGGCAACGCCGGCTACGGTGGCAACCTTTTCGCTAACACAGGCGACGAGGGGGGATACACAACCCTCGTCGGCGACATCAACAATAACCACGCGCGCTATTTCCGCGCCGATAGCACGAGCGTGCCAGGTCAGGCGCCTAGCGCGGTTCCGCCTGTCGGAGCCGGCATGTCCTCTGCGGATGTGGAAACCTGCGCCAGCTACTACAACAACGCCGACGAGATTATCGGCAAGAACGTCAAGTACATTCGCGTGCGCTTCACCGCCAAGGAGGCGGATAAATAAATGGACGAGCAGCTTAATGCCCGCGAGCAGGGCGATATCAAACACAACGAAGGAGCGGCAAACCCCGGCGGCAACGGGTTCGGCTCGCACGGCGAAGCGCGTCCGGCTGGCCGCATCGAGCGCATCAAGGCTTGGGTGAGCGACCACCGTCGCGAATCCCTGGCCATCGTGGGTCTGGTGGCCGTGCTTCTCGTGTTGCTGGGATTGACGCTCGGATGGTTCGTCGATGCCAATCGCGGCTCCACCGTTGGCAAGATCAAGGAGCCGGCGGAGCTCAAAGTGCTGGGCCCCAACGCTACGGCAACAGAGCAGGTCGACCTGAGCTACAACCCCGAATACGGCGATACCAAGACCGGCAACACGGTGACGCTCAAGCGCCCGTTTTGCGTGCAGACGGGCGGTGACGGTTTTGAGCTGCAACTCGCGAATACGACCAACATTACGGGTCTCACTATTGAGCTGTACAGAGCCGAGAACACGTCTGCGCTCCAGACGCCCGACGTGAGCGGTACCGCAGACGGCAAATCTTATAGCTGGAAAGCAACCGGAGAGAACCTGCTGACGAGCTTCGAATATATCAACAAGGAGAACGACGGTCTGGCAGCCGTGCCGGGCGAGGGCGCAAGCGACCCTACATTCAAGGACTATCAAAACGTCCAGCGCAACGCGCGCCCGCTCTACCGATACAAGAAATTCGGCAAAGGCGACCTCAACGCTAAGACACTCGACAACTCGACTGGCAATGACACGCTTAACTTTATCATCAAGCTTTCGTGGGACGAGAGCGCCAAAGAGACCGACGTGATTTACCTGATCGCGCGCAACACGAGCGGCAAGTAGGAGAGGGGGCGCACATGGAGAAGCAAGAGAAACAGCAGGATGCCGAGCGCGAGCAGCTGGCAAAAAGCAAGAGCCTAGTCAAGAACAAGCTGGTTGTGGCGGCAATCGCACTTATTTGCGCCGTGGCGCTCGTGACGGGTGGCTACTTTACCTATTCCGCCTACACCGCCAACGGATTTCTAAAGTCCGTCGCCGCAACGGGCGCTGCGCAGAGCCTATTTGCAAGCGATTTGCTCACGGGCTATATGAGTGCGCCTAGCCCCGACGAGCTCGCCCGTGCCCAGCGCTCCGTTACGGTGTATCCCAACAACGGGCAGTGCAACTTTACCTTTAGCATCTACAACTACTTGCTGGGCAACAGCAACTTCTGCAACGACAAAAATGTGACATACACCTTGACGGTCGAGGGGCACGGGCTCGATGGCGCCACGTGGAGCTATGCGCCCCAGCCCGGTAGCAGCGTCACGCTTCCGGAGAATCAACCTACCAAGAACGACTACACCGTGACCTTCCCCGAGGCTAAGTTGGGACAAGCATACTTTGTGATTAAGGCCACGGTCGTATCGGAGAAGAGCCCCGGCACCGAGCTAGCCTGTCTGGCGGCGAAAGTCGTGCCGTCAAAGAGGGCCGAGGTCAAGACCGCTGCGGTTGAGGGCGCGCTGGTCGATGAGGCTGGCAAGTTTGCTGATTACGCTGCATACAACTACCGCGTGACGGTTACGGGCGCACTGGCAAACGTCACGCTCACGTGGGGGGAGAACGTGGAGATCGACCCGTTCTTTGAGACCAACCATAGCGCGACGGTGGATGCTGCAGCTCGCAAGGCTACGTTCACCATGGAGCCGGGTTCGATGGTCGTCAACTTTTACCGAGCGGACGGCAAAACGCCCGGTGGCTGGGGCGACCTGGACATTAGCGTGAGCGGAACTACTCTGACGGGCGCGACGGAGACTCGATAACTCTGGAAGCGGAGTTTTAGGATAAGAGGTACGGAATCGATGAGAACGGCAAAGCGCATATTCGCAGAGTTCATGACGGTGGTCATGGTGCTCCAAGCATGCTCGCCCACGGTGGCTGCTGTGGCGGCAGGCTGGCAGAACATCTCGAACGAGATTGCTGCCGCATCTGCGAAGGCGTTGGATACTGCCGAGAGCGGCGAGACCAACGGCGATGTCACGATCGGGTCTGGGTCGAGTGATGCCGGCGCCGACAGCGACAGTGCTGGGGATGACGCGGTGAAGGATGACGCTGCAGCAGGCGATACCACCGATAGCGCCACTGGTTCCGATTCCACGGGCGACCAGACGGAAGGCGACGATGCCGCTGACGATGCCGCCGCTGACGACGCCGAGCAAGATGCCGATGATGCGACTTCGGAGGACGCTGATGCCCAGGCGGGTGCGACGATCACGGATTTGAATAAGCTCGTCGAGCTGCTCGAGAAGAACGGCGCGGAAAGCATCGTGCGCAAAGACGACGAGAGCGGAATCCGAAGCCTCGATGTCAAGTCGTCGGAGGCGTTCGCCGTCCTGTCTAACGCCGACGCTTCGCTTTACTATGATGCGCAGATCAAGGTTATCATCACGGGCGATGCGAAGCTCACCGAGTCGGCTAATAACGGCATGTCTTTCCAGGGTCTTGGCAGTGATGAATGTCCGTTTGAAGGCAGGATCTATAGGGACGTTGATAGTCCCGTCGAGCTTACGACTGATCGGACGGTTTTTAATAACCTCAAGCTGTCTGACCAAAACAAAACGGTCAGGATAAAGTGGGTAGGCGCGACTAGCTATAGCGCACCGATGGTCGCTTCGAAGGTCAGCGGTGCGGAAAACGGCGAAGAGAGCAAGACACTCATCGCGTCGGTTGACATCGTGGAACCCGTGAACGTTGATGTGAAGGATGCGACTTCCGCCTTGACGGCACCCCTCCTGGGTGCGACGACGGGCGACCTTGCTGCGAACGTTACCTATAGCCTCACCGATTCTCGAAAGAATCTCAACGCGAATGCGACGGGCAACATTGGCTTGATTGCCAACACGGTCGAGAGCGGGAGCTTGACGGTTGAGTCCGTCACGTTCCCCAACGATCTGACCTCAGGCGGAGCCGTCAAAACGAGCTCTGGCAACGCTGGCCTGCTCGTAGGCGAAGTCAAGGACGGTGCGACCCTGAGCATTGGCACTCTGGCAAACGTTCCCACCGCCACCGTCCAGTCTACGAACGGCTCCGCCGGTGGCGTTGTAGGACTCGTTGGCTCGAGCACGGGTGCCATGGTCAACGTCGCGAAAGCTCTCGACCTACACGCGCTCACCGTCAAGGGCACAACTGCCAGCGGCGGTTTTATTGGTAAAGCGACCGTGCTCACACTGGGCGCGGATAATAAGCAGATTGGGTGTCCTCTAAATATTGGCGACGAGAACAGCGCTTGCTCTGGTGGCGTTATCGGCGACGTGAGCTTTGCGCAAGGATTTGCCGTTACGTCCAATATGTTCGACCTGGGCGACCTTGTGACTCTTGGTGCGTCGCAGCGCGCCGGCGCTCTTTTTGGCATGGCCGATATCTCTAATGGAGACATCGTGGTGCAAGGCGGGACGTATAAGAGCAAACTCGCCTTACCAGAAGATGTTAGTGTCAACGGCAGCTACGGCGGCCTTGTCGGCAAGGTGTTCGCGACGAAAACGGACGACGACGGCGCTTTGCGCGCCTTTGTTGTTGAAAAGGATGCAGATAATAAGAATACGTGCTCAATTGAGTTTGACCTTGCGAGCAAGTTGTCCGACGCAGGCGGCGTTGTTGGCTATGTTGGCGATAGCGCAAATCCTAACTCGCAGCCCGTTGCCGTTGTCTTCAACGGCGTGACGGTTGCGTGCAAGGGAGATGCTTCGGCGCGAACGGGTACCGGAAAGTTCGGTGGCGCCGTGGGCGTTGTCGATACGCGCAATGTCCTTGACGTGCGAGATTTCAAACTTACAAGCGACAATCCTATCGGTAAGGCGCAAAGCAACCGTGCCGCGGGAATTGCGGGATCCGCGTGGAATGCTGTAATCAAATTCAGCGGCATCACGGATCTGTCGGGTGCAAGTTTTGCCGAGAACGCCACGACGGGTCAGCTCGTATACGAGAACCACAACGCGCTGATCTTCGCTGCCGGCAATGGCTCTAATGGTGATCTGGGAGACAAGGGCGCTGCGGTCTGGACCTTCAAGCGTAGCAACTCAGCCTCAAAGACGGACGACATCGCGACCTACGGTGAAGTTGTTCGTCTGGGCGGCGACTTCATTAAGCTTGATGTGGACACTCATAAGTTGACCTTGCCGGATTCGCTGACGGCAGCTAACGGTGCCTACGCCCTAACCACAGCTGAGGATTTCGCCAAGCTTGCGATTACCTGGCAAACCAACGGCTACTACTCGATGGTTGACGGCGTTACCGAAAACAACCTTAACGGCTTGCAGTCCTCGACCATTACGGTGAACGGCACTATTGATCTCAAGGGCACGGGCCTGACGGGTTTCACGCAGGATCGTGCAGACGGCTCGCAAGTTTTCTCGGGAACGTTGAACGGTGGCGGCACAATCAATCTTGCCGTCGGCGAGGCGTACGGCAAGCGTGGTGAAGACGTGCTCGACGGCAATAACACGAGCAACGGCAACGGCAAAATCTACCGCCACGGCCGCTTGGGCTTGTTCGCGGCCGTCAACGGTGCAACCATCTCCAACGTCACAATCGCTGGCTCCATGAAGTTCGATAACGGTTCGGCTATCGATGCCGGGTCGCTTGCGTGTGCCATCGTCGGCAACCTGTCATTGTCTGGCGTAACGTGCAAAACGAATATCGCGTGCGATGATACGTTTGCCAATGACGTGAACATTGGCGGTATTGCGGGCAGCGTGCTGGCGGCTTCTACGGTTGCGTTTAAGGATAACAGCAAGGCTCAAGCGACCATCGCTGCAACTAAAACGCTTAACGGCAATAGTCGCATTGGCGGCGCCATTGGTTATGCGGGCGATTATGGCTCGTCATTCAATGTTGCGGGCCTCGAAGTCGCCGGATCAATCGAAACTGGCGATTGCGCCGGCGGCAAGATTGCCCAAGTCGGTGGTCTTATCGGCTGCATCGCACAGAGTACCTACAATGCAGGGACAATAGCCAACTCAGCTGATAAGTACGTGAACATTTCGGGCCTTTCGTTCAATTCATTCGAAATGAAAGTCGGCAGGAACGGCGATAAGCTCAATGGCACGGGTGGTTTCTTGGGTTATAGCTGGGGCAACGCGGTCGTAACTATCGGAGATGAGAGCATTAACAAGAATGAAAACTCTTATGCTCTGAAAACGACCAACGCTTCTATAACCGCGACTGCGGATGATTCCAAGGAACTCGGTGGTCTTGTATACGCCGCGAGCGGCCACTGGATTATCAACAACTATGCCATCGATCTCTCGGGCACAACCATTAATGCGGGCGCCGCTCAGACGCTCGGCGTTCTAGTTTGCCGCGGCTGCAAGGTGGATGATAAGACGACATATGGCGTCGAGAGCTACCTAGGCCTGTACTTGGAGGACAGGGCTTATTGGGATACCGCCTATAGGGTGCCCACCGGCGAGGGGGCCATCGTTGCGTCGGGCGTAACGTCCTTCGATGAATGGGTTGGCAGCGGTGTAAAACCAAACAACGGCAGCAAGCTCATGGACGCCGACTGGAACACGGTCGTTTCGCTGCACACACGGAATGACAAGCTGGACATGGACGGCGATTCCACAAAAGACAACAGCTACCATAATCGCTCGTCTTTCGGTCGAAGCCAGAATACGAACGGCAATACCCGCTACTTCTACAACCTCGACATAGCCTCTAAGAATTGTGAAGGCGGCTTTAGTGGCAGTCAAATCGATACAGCGGAAAAGCTGCTCTTATGGTCTGCTTACCGTTATGCTCCCGAAGGTATTCGTTCGACAATCGTTCCCAATGGCACGACAGGGCTCGATGATTCCATAACCATAACGGGTACAATCGATTTGGCCGGCTACAGCTATTATCCCACTCAGCCGAGCGGAGAGGTGACGGTTGAGAATGCGACCATTACCTTCTGTTACTCCAAGATCAAGGCCGAGCAGAATGGCAACAAGCTAAATTCCGATGCTACCCAGCACGAGAACATGCACTGCGGTCTTTTTCGAACGGTGGCAAACGGCGATCTCACAGTAAAAAACGTCACTTTGCGTGGTACTGTTGGGCCCGTTATTAATGACGGAAAGAGCTCTGAAGACACTGATGGAGCAAGCGGAAGCTCTTCGGGCGCGCTCGTGTGCCGCTACGTGTATGGGTCCAGCGACGGCAATGGCACCAAGATTAGAAAGATCTCAATTGATGGTCTTACGCTCAACAATCTGATTGTCGACGGCGCCAACAGCGCCACGGATGCTAACGCCTATATGCCTCTGCTCATCAACGAGATGCAGAAGTACGTGAGCCTGAACGCGAAGAATATCAAGACTACTGGGTACACGAGTGACACCAAGGCGGCTACGTCGCTGTTCGGAAAGCTTGGTGTAGGCAGTGAGGCCGATCAGGTGACGGCAAAGTTTGAGCAAATCAGCTTGCCCAGCCAAAAGAACAAAACGATCTTCACCCATGCGAGCCTGCTGGAGAGTTTTGGCTACGGAAGCACGAGCACGGGCTCTGCGGACTACACCTTTACTAAGGCCGATGCCGATGCCGATGCAGGCAAGGTGACATACGGATCTGAGATTGATGGGAGTACGGAGTACCCGGGCAAGCAGCTTTGGTATTACGACGAAGCGACGTATGGTGCCGTGAGCGGCTATGTGACGGTTGATGGTAAGAAGGACGGTGACGTCAGGCCTTGGTTTGGTGGCTATCTTCCTTATGTTTATAAGGGAAAGGCCACCGAGAGCGGCGTCCAATATCATGAAATTAAAGTCAACCAGCGCATTCCAAAGCTGGTAGAGGGATGCGGCACATATGGCGATCCGTATGCCGTTAAGGACGCGACTGAGATGAACGCCATCGCCAACTACATCAACAACCAAACTGCGCTCGACGGTTGGGAGGTCACCATTGCCGTCAACCAGAGTAGGCTCTGTACTCGCCGCAGCGACAATAAAACCGACAATGAGGTTACGTACGTCTATAAGCAGGCGAAAGACACTGGGAAGAAGTGGGAAAAGAAGACCGGCGACACCACTGATCCTTCGGCCACACTTTCCGACGAGATGATGCACCGCTATATCCAAAGCGCGTACTACAGTATTGAACCTACCGGGGGTAATACGATCACCCTCGACGGCGCATCGTTTGGCGGTTTTGGCAACAAAGCCAACCCGTTCCGTGGCGTCATCGTTGGCAACCCTAAAGGTGATAAAAAGGCAACCATCAAGATAGAGAATAACGAGGGTTCGCTTCGCGGCCTTATTCCCTATAGTTACGGCAGCGTGGTGCGCGATCTGAATATTCGCTATGTGAACGCGTCGGCGACTATTACTTATTCTGCCAAGGATGCCGACGGTGTTCCGACGTCGTTCTTCGGTGGCGTTATCGGCTGCATCCTTGGCGGCGATAACATTATCGACGGTGTGGCCGTGAATGGGACAACGCCCGATAACTCCACAACCGGCTTTACGGTTGCTGGTGGCGGAACTAAGCCACATCTTGTTCCCATCGGCGGTTACGTTGGTGCCATTGCGGGCGGCGGTGTGATCTTCCGCAATATGTCAGGGACGTCTTGGCGCGCTGGAACCAGCGACAAGTCTCAGGGTCTTGGAACGGGCAACTTCCGGCAGTACGACAATCCCTACGTTGGTCGTGTGATTGATGGCTATGCCTTTAGCGAGGGCTGCAAAGTCGAAAACGGTAACGCTAACTACAAGATCAACGAGCTCACAAACAAGGGAGCTGCCTGCGTCACTACCACGGGCACCGACAACAAGTATATCGGCACTGATGCCGAGGCACCCGTGACCACGGTGGAAAACGCCCAGGGCCTTTTGGTGCTCTCGGCCATCATTAGCTCGGGTGCGGGTGCTGGAGCGGCACATACTGACTACGCTAATTATGGCGTGTTCCGCGGCTCCAAGGCGTACTGGGGCAGCGATAAGCAGGACCCGGCGATAAACGGCTACCTGTTTGGCAACAAGGAATATGGTAAGGTGCGAAATGCCAGCTACGACTGCGTGGGCAAGCCTGCGAGCGCTTCCGGCGATTTCGAAACCGCCAAAAACGATGACCAGAAGGCCCCGGGCAAACAGGGGTGGCACGGCCCGCTCAACCATGATGACGATGTAAATTCGCCCTACCTGGTGGCGTCCTACGCTGCCGACTACCAAACGGGCTACGTGTGCGCGTCGAAATCGATCGGCATGAGCCTGGAGTTCAAGGAAAATGCCACCTATGATATGACTGGCTACGGCACGGGATACGTGGGTCTCAGCGGCCGTTACTATTCCAATGCTTGCAGCTCGAACGAGGCGTCCACCGATCGCGACCGCATCACGCCGCACGTGGCAACGATCGACGGCAACGGGGCCACCATCACGGTGGGCACCAAAGATGCCACTTACGGCGTCGTCGAATATGCCGATGACGACTATAAGGTCTCGGGCGTGGGCGGCCTATTCAGCACCGTGATGTTCGCCTCAACCAATGTGGGGCAGAGCGTCACCGCGAATGACGGCGCTCAGGTCAAAGACCTCACCTTTAGTAACTGCAACGTATCGCTCACGTACAAAGACGCCAACGGTAGCATTGCCTCGGGACCGGCATCGAACGACCTCATCGGCACCGGCCTTTTGGCGGGCGCAACGGCCAACTACGACGGCAACACGCGTGGCGTCTACCGCAACGTACAGATGAAGAACTGCACCGTGTTGGGCGCAAAGAGCGTAGGAGGGCTTCTTGGCAGCTCGGGCCGTACCAGCCGAAGGACGGATAACGACGTGACCTATATGGTCAATTTCGGCTCCGGCACGCAGGCGCCCGCGAATCTCTGTGACTGCTCATACACTGGCCTTAGCGTCACGGGCGAGAAGTACGTTGGCGGCTATGTGGGTGCGATCGCCTCGCCGTGCGGCGTGTGGACAACCGCGGCCACAGGGGTATACGAGAAGACTATTGGCAAAAACTCGACCATAACCGCCACGGGTACAACACCCTACGTGGGCGGCGTGTTCGGTTATACCTCCAGTAACGTATCGGTGAACACCAAAATTGGCATCACGGAAGCCGTCGCATCGAGCACGGCAGTCATCTCTGGGGTAAATGTACTCGCCACCGGGTCGAACACCGATAAGTACATGGGCGCCGGCGGTGTGGTCGGAAGCGCCTATAGAGGCGTTATTTCTATAAGCAACGTGCGCATTGATGCCGGAGGCGATGCCAAGAGCGCCATCATCGGCGATGCCACCGGAACGAACAATAGCATCCGTAATGCGGGCGGCTTGATTGGCGAGGTCACGAGCAGTGGCAGCCCCAACACGTACTGGTTTGAGGACTGTAGCGTCGAGAATATCAACATTGCCGGCACCGACCAATGCTCGGGCGGACTTATCGGCTACTACTTCAGCAATGTGAACATAGCCTGCAACAATATCGCGATTGAGAGCGCCACGATCAAGGGCAGGTGGAGCGGCGGTCTACTTGGCGCGATTAACAGCGGTGCCGACGTCATCAACGTCACCAACACAAAGGTATCTAACACAACGTTTGGCGGAACCTCCAACGGCGGCATTGCGGGCGACGGACGCGGCCAGTTCCATCTGGTAAACGTGCTCATGGACAGCAATACCTACAAATTGGGCTCTAAGCAGGGCGTGCTCTTAGGCGAGGTTGACACAAACGGCTATAGCCTCTCCGCAGCGGGCGTGAACGTAAAGCTCGGCAACGGCAAGACCACGCGTGATCTGCCGCCGATGGTTTACACGACCAATGCGGCCGCCGTAAACATGAAGTCGTATATCGCGTTTGGTGACTATAACGACACACTGGAAGCACCTGACAAGGGGATCACGCTCTACGGCGCGGACAATACCGCCACCACGGCAGCGAGCCCGTATGTGACCACGAGCCCCGTAAGCACGCTGGCGGCGCGTGCCTCCGACAACGACACCACCGATCGCTACCTGTTTGGCGACGGCGCCACCATCGACACCGCGGCGACCGTCCAGAGCGAGGCAGGCACCGGTGTTGCCGATCGCTACACCTACACGAATATCGGCGGCATTAATGACAACGGCGCCTATCAAAATAAGTCGAGCTACGATGCCTCATCCGTGGCCAGTAAGTTCAATTCGAATAATGATACAAGCAGCAACCAAGCCACAGCGGATTTCCCCGTTTTGGTGATCTCTGGCAACGACAACACGACGGTCAAGAGCTATCTAAACATCGTCACGAACGGCGGCTTCTCCGATGCCTGCAGATTGAATAACGAGAATGGCACCAATCCGCACGTGACGGCCAAAGCAGAGGTTTTCCAACTCAAGGACGGTGTGTTCGTTAAAGACGGTGACGCGTCGAACAATCCCACGCTTCGCGTAGTGAACAATGGCAAGAACAATATGTCGTTTAGCCCAAGCTCCGATTGGGACAACGGCAAAGGTCGCTTTACGCTCCTGACCGTTACCTTTACCGAGGCGGGTCAGAGCTACAACGTTCAGGTGCCGATCATCGTTAAGCGCAAGCTCGAGATCGATTTCACTGCAACGTATGATTACGGCACTCAATTTAAAGAAAAAGACTACGCTAACCTTGGAAAAGATGCACACGTGCTTACGAGCTTTGGCGAGCCGATGACGGGTCTGCTTACCTGGACATACAATTCTGCCAATGGGAAGGAAGTCGACTTTGGCTGGGACAGCTATATGGCTGCTGGCGGCTCGATGAAGGGGCTCGGCAAGAGTATCCTCTTCAATGGTGCCGACGGAAGGTTGCCCCAGGGCACCCAGCTTACGCTCATCGATGCGAACGTTGATGGCAAGGCCGGTGGCAGAGAGTATCACTATACGGTGGGCGAAGGCGGAGCAACGAGCGTTTCCCTGAGCGGAAACGACGGCTTTAAGGATTCTGCGGGCAATCCATATCAGGAGCGATGGCTGAGCGAGATCTTGGGTGTGTCGGCCACGCAGGATGGCGCCGGCACATGGACCGTGTGTGATAACGAGGCAGAGGCGACCGCTAAAGCGAAACTCGATGGCAAGTGGACGCTGTTTAAGGTTGCGGGTGCTGACGTTCCCAGCAACAGTCGCTATACGCTAAAGGTACCCAAGGAGAAGGATACCGGCAGAGAGAAGCGTGCATCGGAGAGCGTCTACCTAGTTGTCAACGTGCCCAAGTCGGGCGACGGCGTGACGCAAGCTAGTATCAACGGTTTTACGGCTTCGTCTATTGACTCGAATTCTTCGGGTGGCCGCATATCTTGGAATCTGCATCATGTTTTACGCACCGATGGCAGCGACGATATTCAAAACAGTACGGCATCGACATACAGCATCTTGTCCAATTATGAGCAGAATGTAGTCGACAAAAAAGATGGGGCGTGCATTCCGGTTTCGAAGTCGGAGGACGGTGCCGCCTACGTTCTTTCTCTCGATGTCATGGATACGGTTACGTTTAGCCCGAGCCAATACTATACAGAGAGCGACCATCTGTTCTATCAGCTCGATACATCGCTGTGTCGCTATGGCGCCAACAACAACCTAATGGGAGTAAGCAGTTTCCCGAGCGGAACTTCGGCAATTGCGAAGTTCTATGTTGCCATCGGCAATCAGAACTACAGGTGGAGTGGCAGCGATTGGGAGCCGTATGACGCTTCGACGCCTGCGTTTACACAGATTGTGACGGATACGGGTGATGACTCACTGAGGCTCACGCTCGACCATGACCTTGCCGGAATCCGCAAGCGTGCAGCGGGCGGATCCTTTACCGTGCGTACGGTAGTGGAAGAGATTCGCCTTACGCCGGACGGCTGCAACAAGGTTATCTCCCTGTCCAAGCAGTCTGGCGAGGACGCCTGTACCAAGATGTCCTATACCGCCAAGCTTTCGACGCGTAAGGAAGGCCTTAATACCTCGAGCCTGACGCAGACGAAGCGCGGTAACGTCGGGTACTATCGCATGGACACGGGTGATACGACCATTACGCTTTCTGCGCCAGATAAGTCGCAGCTTGGCATTAACGTGGACGACCTGCGTCCGATCGCGAATGGCACGATTGGTCTGGGTGCCACGTATGAACTGGGTGGACTCAGCAACGCCGCCGAGGCAATTGCGAACGCAGACTCTGTTGTGTACACGCTCTCGCTTCAGCGCCGCGGAACCGACGGCACGTATGAGAGCGTAACGGATGATATCTCAAACTACGTAACAGTGACGGAGAGTAAGCTTGCCGCGGTCGCTCCCTCCGGTAGCACGATCACCTTCACTGACTCGAAGGAGAACGGCAAGTTCAAAACGAAGAACGGTAATACGACGTTTAGCCTGCCCTTTACCGTTAAGGTCAACACGCAGGTTGAACAGCGTGAGCAGTTCTACGCGAACTATCGCTTGGTGATGAGAGCGAGCCTGGTTAAGGGTGACGTGGCGAGCGCAAAGCCTCAATCGCCCGACTATGTGACCTATACGCTCACGAGGGTGAACCTCAACGGCATCGACCACTAGTTCCGAAGCCAACTAGCTTCGCAAAAGGGGCGGCAACCACCCGGTTGCCGCCCCTTTTCTTGTTCTCCTGGCCTGCTGCTGCCCCAGCTTCCCACCTAGCTTTCCAGCTTTCCACCTTAGGTGGTAAGTTAAGTGGAAAGCTGGAAAGTAAGTGGAAAGTTGACATGTAGGTGCGGGCTGAAGAGGGGTTAATAATTACACAAACCATACCAGCCAAACAAAAAGATACCAATCTGGTTGGTAAAACACCGTCAATGAGCCGCGAGCTAACTAGCTGCGTAAATAAAACCTAAAGAACTGTTGCAAATTAATGGCAAATGCCCAGATGCCGCCGTGCGATTTTCAATTAACTGTTACGCGCAAACAGCAAAATGCTACCATCTAACATGCACGTAAGAAAGCAGATTAACGGTTAAGGCTAAGAAGTGGCAGGTATGTCGGA
>OEFA01000491.1_pt1 | contig 13828 bp, 6 predicted proteins | sample 1495601 | NCBI WGS metagenome assembly OEFA01 (sample SAMN02324081, study PRJEB22366) | human gut metagenome | biome: human | place: Canada: Ontario | collected 2010-10
AATCAGTACATGGAGTCTCGTTTTGCAGCATACAAATATCTCCGCGCACAAAATCCGACGTTACGCTTTTTATATAAGCCTCGTTAAGCAGTGCGTTTGCACCCGCGGAAACTATTATGCAGTTTTCTCCGTCTTTATCTATCTGGATAATGGCGTTACCGGTTCTTGCCTTGTTTATTTTAAGATATTTTGTATCGACTCCGCTGTTTTCAAGCAGTTCCTTTAAGAACAGACCGTCTTCGCCTATATTTCCGGCAAAAAACACATTTCCTCCCGCTCTTGCGGCTGCAACCGCTTGATTTAAGCCCTTGCCGCCCGGATGTTCGGAAGTCGACAGCGCCGATACCGTTTCTCCTGCCTTTACAAATTCGCTCACATTATAAACATAATCAATATTACACGAACCGAAATTGAGTATCTTCATTTGTGATTCCTTTCCTCAGATATAATCTTTTCAAGCCTGTTACCTATTACACGCGCCATTCGATAAAATCCCATATCATTTGGATGACAACCGTCAACCGTACAATCATCGGAATTCACACCCGCAAACAGCTCGGCACCGTCAATAAAATATACATTTTTATCGCCGCGCTCTTTCGCCTTATCATAACTTTTTTCTATAATGCTCTTTCTCTCATTACAATCGCTCCAAAGCCCGAAAATATTCGGCCTGGAAATCATTACATACGGGGTTTTCGGTTTGGTTTTGCGAAAAATTTCGTAAAAGTTATAATGCGTGTTTTCAAGATCAGCCTTGGTCTCGGCATTGTAATCATAATCGCATACAAATAGGGACATCGGTAATCCGGCAATATATTCCGCCATTTGCGGCTCGCCCTTTGCATTGCCGGAAAAACCGAGGTTAATATAATCAACCTCAAACCTGCGTGAAATTATACTTTCATAGCATAGTCCGGGACGCGTTGCACATGCCCCTTGCGTTATGGAAGAACCGTAATATACAATGGGTTCAAGTGTCTCATATTTCTTTCCGTATGTAACTCTGCTTCCCCTTTTCACACCTATTGCAAGATTTTTAACGCCGTTATATAACGGAAAATTTATTGTATATTCACGCAATCCGTTTCCTAACTCAAAACTTACATCAATATATGCCGAATAACCGTCGGTAATATTTATATCCGGTTGAAATGAAGCCACAAACACATCTCTACCGTAATAATTCACATACAAATCAAAGCCTCGCACTCCTGTAGCCGCCATATGCGGCAAGCGGCAAACCTCATCCAATAAAACGCAAATTGCAATATACGGTGAATCTGTTGCGAAACGCACCCTCCCTCCTGCCGTATTTCGCGACAAATTCATAACACCGTCGCTTACCGACCGTGCTGTTTCAATCGGCATTCTGCAAAAGCCTTCATTGCCCGACGGTTTCATAAGCCCGAAAATTTCAAACGGCTCACTGCAGGAATCATACCATTCGGTATCGGGTCTTTCATCAATATTTTTTACTGAAAAATTCTTATCAAGCTCATCTATTCTCACAATATCACACCTAATGATATGCACCCCAAAGTAATACGGCTTTTGAGGTGCATATAAGAATTATTTTAAAAGATCATTGTTTTTTATATATTCTATGATTTCGTTTACTTCACAGAAAGCAAGCGCAACAACTGTATCCGCCCCACCGTAATAAATTGCAATTCTGCCGGTCCCACTGTCGGTCAGCGCCGCACATGGGAATACCACATTCGGCACATCGCCCATACATTCATATTCCGTGCGGGGGTTAAGCAAATAGCCGTCCGCTCTGTGCAAAACTTTCCACGGCTCGTTTATATCTGTTATCATAGCTCCCATTGAGTATGTAAAGCCGTTGCAGGATGTAGTAACTCCGTGATAAAAGCACAGCCAGCCCTCATCAGTTTCAATCGGAGTAGGTCCTGCGCCAACCTTTGTTGCTTCCCATGTATTTACAGGACTGATTACATGATGATGCTTACCCCAAAATGTAAGATCGGGGCTTTGGCTTAAAAACATATCCCCGTATGGAGTATGACCCTTATCGCACGGACGGGAAAACAGCATATACATATTGTTTACCTTTCTCGGAAACAGAACACCGTTGCGCGAGGTCGGGAGTGTTGCAAAGTCAAGCTCCTCAAAGCTTTCAAAATCAGTTGTGCGCGCAATTCCTATAACCGTTCCGAGTGAACCTGAGAGTTTTTTTACCCAAGAAAGATAATAGTATCCATCCATCTCGCAAATTCTCGGGTGATACCCATCGTATATATACTCGTTATTAAGCTGCCAATGTATTCCGTCATCCGAAAAGCCCGTAACCAGCTTTTGCTCCCTTGTTGTAAGATCTACGCGGAATATTCCCGCAAAACCGCCTTTAAAAGGGACAACAGCAGAATTGAATATACTGTTGGATTTCGGAAGTGCATCACGCTCTATTATGGGGTTTTCTGTATATCTCCATACAGGCATCTTGCAGTTTTCCGGCTTATCCTGCCATGGAATATTCTTTAAAGCCTCACCTATTATTTTTGCCATTTTGTTTTATCTCCTTAAATTTATATTTATATTTACCGTTTGATAAATCGTTTACAGGCTCTTCCGGCAGTATCAATACTGCGGAAGCATTCGGCGGTATCTTAAGCTCTACCGATATTTCACCGTTCTCCCTAACCCATTCAATTTCAAGCTTGCCGAACGGCGTATCAATCGCTGTTTCAAGCCGATTAAGCATTCTCGAAAAAATCGGTTTTATAAGAATTTTGGAAAATCCCGGTTCTAACGGAGTTATACCCGCAAGACGGGTAAATAAGCCTGTAACAGCCCCCGCAAACATTGCATGATTGTGCGATGCCATATTACCGGTTTCATACCACTGTTCCCAAAGAGTAGTAGCGCCCTTATCAAACTGATATTTAAAACTCGGAAATTCATTATTGAAAAAGCACTTAAATGCAAGATCAATATTACCGGAATCAGAAAGGCACTCTATAAAATATCTCGTTCCGAAAATTCCGGTATCAAGCTTACTGCTTTTTTCTATATTCTTTATAAGGTTTTCGGCAACATGCGGTTTGTAAACATCGGCAACCAGATCCTCTGAAAGCGCTAAAATATTCGGGGTTTGTTTTCCGCCTGAATATAGTGCCCTTTCTTTTTCAAAAAACAGCTTATTGTAAGCTTTGCAGGCAAGCTCATAGTAATTATAATAACGCGTTGCCTCCGATATATTTCCGAGTGCCCGCTCGGTATACGCAATACTGTCCGCGCACAGCGCAAGCGATGCAATCTCTACCTCTTTTCTGCTTTCGGCAGAGGTTTCATAATTTCCGGGGACATTCGGAATACACCAGTCTCCGAATGATACCTCGTCGTCTTTCGGCTCGGCGTCCGGCCATTGAGCCATATATTTATCCATACGGCTTACATTATGCTCACGCATTGCTTCTATAATGCCTATATCGCCGTAATGCATATATAAAAGCTTTGTCATAACAATGCTTTGCCCATCCCATGAAGGGAATTTAATACCGGTTTCATCCTCGTTATAAGCACAATAAAGCCAACGGGTGAAATAATTATGTAAGTCAGCAAAATAAACCGCTACGTCCTGATATGTGAGAATATCCATAGAGCAGGGCGTTCTTTCGTCCCTTGCCGCGCAATCGGAGGGATAGGATATATTGTTTGATTTTACCGACCACAATGCGTTGCTGTAAAGCCGGTTTATCAATTCGTTGTCCGTCTTAAAGTAAGCCTCGCCGTTAAACTGTGTATGAACGGCACAGGCGATAATACTTCCTGTCTCCGGTTCTTTTTCAATACCGGATATTTCCGCATAACGGAAACCATGATATGTAAAATGCGGGTGATAACTTTCTTTTTCATAGCTTTTAAAGGTATATTTGTCCGTTGATTTAGCATACCTGTTTGTAAAAGTGTCAAGCTTAGGTCTCTCGCCCGCATTATCATTCAATTTTAATTCTTCGGCATATTTAACCGTAACTGTTTTTCCGGGTTCGCCCTTTAAAGATAATTTGACAAATCCCGCAATATTCTGACCGAAATCGAAAATATAGCTTTCATCGCCGCTTTTCAGTATTTTAACGGGGTGCAGCATTTCGGAAATGTTTGTTTTCGCCCCCGGAATGTGCTTGAATATTTTTTCTTCCTCATTGCAGCTTGCTGCATTTTTCCAATTTGAATCATTGTAATCCGGAGAAGACCAGTCGCCTAACTCCCGTCTTGCGTCATATATTTCTCCGTCATAAATATTATTGAATAATATCGGTGATTCGTCGGTATATTTCCAGCTATCGTCTGAATATATATATTCCTTTTCACCGTTTGCTTTTTCTATTGATATAAAGCCAATAAATCTTTTTTTGCCCTTCCATGTTTCCATAAATCGGCTTGCATTTTTGTTGTAGCCGTCGCCTATTATAAAGCCTACGCAGTTTTCCCCGTTCCGTATAAAATCCGTCAAGTCAAAAACATCATAAAACAATATTTTTTTATAACCGGAATGGTTAGATAAAAACATACTGCTGTCAAATTTTTGTCCGTTAACATATAACTCATACCAACCGTAACTGAAAAAATACAGGGTAGCTCTTTTAATGCCCAAAGCATTGAATTTCTTTCTTACAAGCGGAGCCGCCGCAGTATCTTCGTTAATGCAGATCCATTTCCCCTGCATTTTTCCGCTTAAAAGCGCGGTCGTAAATGAACAAACCTCGGATTTCAGTATTTCATCATTTACCGTAACGGTTATTTTGAAATAATACCTTGAGTCCGGCAAAAGCTCTTTGCCGTTATATCGAACCGCAAAGGATTTTCCGCTTTCAACCGTGCCGCTGTCCCAGCACGCATCACCTGCGAGGTTTTCATTATCAAATACTTCTATTCTGTAATTTTCTTGAAAAATATTACTCTTGTCCGCCTTGATTTTCCACGAAAAAAACGGCTGTCTGTTATCAATACCGATACTTTCTTCTGTGTAATCAACCTTAATATCATAAATTTGCATTCCTGAAGCACCCTTATTAAAAAGTATATCGGGTCCGACCGGAACTCGCCCAATCGGGCCCGATAAATCAGACAACGGTTATTTCGCGCTTAATACTATTTAATAGCTTTCTTTGCGCGAACCAAATCAAGGATATTTATATTCCCATCATAGTTGCTGTCGAGAGAAGAATATCCATCATATTCTTCGGTTAATAAATATTTTCTGAGGATTGCGAGATCCTCGGCGTCCGCCGTAAGGTCGTTATTGACATCTCCGGCAATCGCCGCGCGGTATTCAAAGCTTTCCGGCCTTGCAATACCTGTATAATTCTGCTCTTTATAATAAATATCGTTACCAACCTGTATTTCCGAAAGTGCAAATGCTTCACTTGCATTTCTCGCATTTGACGCCATAATTCTTACGGCTGTTGCACCTTCAACCGATGCAAACCAAAAATCTGCCGATTTATCGCCGTTATAAGCAATATTGTGCTTTTCGGCAACCCTTTTCCATTTGTCGCCGACCTTCACATCTATACCTATATCCTGCGGCAATTTAGCGGTATCTTCAAAATACAGCGTAACATTGTTTATCGCTTTTTCAGCGAAGCTTGCTTCATACCATGCAAAACCGTCGTTATAAGCAATTTCTGCGCCTGTCGCCGTTCCGTCGGTCAATGCGCCTGAGTTTTCAAGGCTTTCCGAGGCGGAAATTCCCGTATTTTTCAGCGTTCCGCCGTAAATGCCTATTTCACTTATATGCTGCAAGCTGCAACCGGAGGGCATACTGTAAGCGCGATGATAAAAACGAATACCGATATAGGATATGTTTTCAAGATTCATACCGCTCAGATCAACGCTGTCTCCTATTCGCTCGGTCTGGTCGATTATCTCTATAATTTTATGCTCGTCATTATAAAGCGTATCCGCGCTGTCGGACGCATAAACCGCATAGTGCTGCGAGCTTAACGTCTTACTTTCGGGGTGGAAAATTACCGAGAAATAATCGGGGTTATCGATAGGTGCTGAAAGCTCTGCTTCCATTTGCCAATAGCTGTTTGTCTGTAAAATGTCATTCGGCGCATCTTTTGAATAGCACGTATTGTCTTCGGTGTGCCATCTGCCGAGGGCGCTGCTGTCAACCAAGCCGTTGTAATAAGGCGGATCATTATCCGATTTCTCAGGCGTTGCCTCACCGTTTTTAACAAATGTGCGCGTTACCTTTTGACCGCGCAAACGGTTTACACCGCTAAAGGTTTTATCATTATATGCCTTTTCATCGGCAACTACCCACCAAATATCGGGATATGTTGTATGTGCGGTTGATTCAACATATGTTCCGCCGTAAAGACCGACCTTTGTTAAAAACTGCATACTGCAAACATTGCCTTGAGTGTATCCGCGATGATAGAAACGAATACCCACATAACGAACGGTAAGATTGTTATCGGGTATTAAAACCTCGTCCGCCACTCTGTTGGAAATATCGGTTATTTCAATTATTTTATTTTCATCATCATATAAGTTGGAAATATCATCAGATGCAAATACTGCGTAATGCTGCGACATCAGATTACCGTCTTTTCTTGCTGAAAACACAAAGCGATCAGGTGATTTCAGATATCCGTCAAAAGAAAATTGCATCTGCCAATAGCTGTCCGTCTGGAAAACACTGTTATCATATCCGTCGGATTGACATTCATCTGCATTGCCATGAAAATGACCGAAGGCATTGGAAAAATCGCCGGCGGGAATATTTGAATCAAGAACAGCTTCCAAATCTTTCTTTTCAAGCCCTTTTTCTCCGGTCAATACATTGTCACCGTAAAATCCGGTAACAACATCTGCGTTAGCCAGACGATTTTCAGAAAGATCTATTTCTGAAAGATTCTTAACAGAATGATTGGTTACGGCGTTGCTTTTTTTAATGCTGCCACCGAAAAATCCGAGCTCGTTTATATGCTGATAAGAGTATTCGCCGGCGCTATGAAATGCCCTGTGATAAATACGAACCTCAACATATTTTATGTTTGTGAGATTTAAACCGCTTACATCTATCGAGTCGGCGCTTCTGCCCCAGGTGCCAATAATTTCAATTATCTTTTTATTTCCGAGGTCGGCATAATTTTCAGACGCAAAAACCGCATAATGCTGAGACATAAGACCTGTTGATTCTTTATGAAAGCCTAAAATAAACTTTTGCGGGTTATTAAGCACCCCGTCTATTTTAAATTTTAGGCTCCAATAATTACTTGTCTGCTCTACGGAGTTATCAGCGTTTTTTGAATATGTACCGTCTCCGCCGAAAACGCAATCGTCCGTTCCGTCCGAATTAAACCAAGTGTAATTGGTATCTTCTGACGGCTGGTAAATTGCATTTTCATCTGTTTCTACGCCGTCCATGTAAAAAGACGCTTTGCAAAATTGCCCTTTCAGATTATTGCCACCTTCGGGAAATTCAATATCTTTTCCTGCAAAATAAGGTGTAGTGACTTCTTTTATTGTTGTATCGGTTTCCCCCTCGGCAGCGGCGGATATTCCGGCACTAATAGTCGAAAAAGCCATAACAGCCGATAGTGCCAAAGATAAATACCTTTTTGTTTTTTGAAATTTCATAATATCGCCTGATCCTTTCATTTTTTAATTACCCGCCCTTGCGGGTATGAGGAAAAAGCATTTTAACTGTTTTTCACCTCCCGCTTTTTTTACGGCTGGCAGTTAAATCACTTTTACAAGCACTGTATCATATACGCTTTCATTACCTGTCAAAGCAATTTTAACCGCCGCTATATTGCCCTTGCGGGCGTTTTTATTAACGGTCACAAAACCGTTTTCAAGCGTTACAATATCATTCCCGTCTGCAATTTCAAGTGTCACATCGCCGTCAGCTGTATCAAGCAAGGAATATTCTATTTTGTGCTTTTCTCCGGGGGCAAGCTCAATAATATCTTCACTGCATACAATCTGACCGCACGGTTTTGCTGTTGTGTAAAGTGTAAGGCTGTAACCCGCTCCCAAATCATCGGTTAAAATACCGTTTTCGGCAGTCACCGTGCCTGCACATGCAGGCAGTCTTGCCGGTTTTGAAATATCGAATTTACAGTCAACTGTGAATTTATTAAAGGTAAGCGTTTCCCTACAAGGCAAATCAACCTTTAATTTCTTGTTTTCCGCGCTTTCCTTTGTTTCAACAAATACCGCATATTCGCCGCTCGGCGTCATAAATGTTGCCGCACGAATACTGCTTTCGGCATAGTCCTGCCATTTAAGCTCATATGGGTTAAAGTGCCGCTCTGTTCCGAAATCCGGCAGCTTTACGGCAAGCGATTTTGAATGAGCCGGAATATACCGCATAAATAGGCAAAGCTCATAAAAATCGGGTTTACTCCGTTCGGCTTTGCGGTGAGCCTCCGCCACATATTTTCATCATCGCCATCAATACTGAAGGTTGCGGGAGACGGAAGTGTTGTGCCGGATAATATCCAAATAAGTGCCCCGCAAAAACCGTTTGCTATAAAGGACATAACCATTTGAATATTGCTTAGATCCCACAATCTGCCGATAGCCGAGGTTGCAAACTCGGTTGCACAAACCGGGATGTTCCCCGCCTTTTTAAGCTCGCGGGACATTTTTCCTATTTCCTCATCATTCGTATGGTATGTATGTATTGTATACACATCAATCGCCGGGTTTTCCTCATTGCAAAAGCCTTTAAGCCAAGACGCAAGGGTTTTATCGTCCCCTGCACATTCCGCACCCCAAATGCTGAGCTTATCGGAAAGTCCTTTTTTATCAAGCTGTCGCTTTACCTTATGCGCCATTTCAAGCCAGTAAGAAAACTTTTCTCTTGCAAGCACTCCCGGTTCGGTAACGCTGCCGAGCGGCGGAATTACAAGAAAATCGCCTATCCATTTGGAATTTGTGTCGCGTGTGCAGGGTTCGTTGTAAAACGAGAGGTATTTTATATTTGTATACCCCCTGTTTACAATCAGCTCATACATACACTCAGCACAGGAAAATGCAAATTCATCAAGATCGGCAGGGGCAGAACTGTCTTTTGCGCGAACATCAGGTATTGAAAACCAGCTTTGGTTTTCAGCCGCTACTTTCCACCCGAAATTAAACTCTACCTCTATGCCACATTCCTTATATAAATCAAGGTAAGGATATACCGCGCGCATATTTTCCGAATTAAAGTCATATTCGTGCCGATAATATGCGTCTTTATCGGTAATAAACCAATCCGGTTGAAACCAAAGGCGCACAACGGTGGGTCGGCACATATTAACGCGACTTTTTTCCTTTTCCCAATAAGCTGCGTTAAAGCCTTCTGCAAGCGACCTGTCCATAAAGTTCATAGGCAGAACGCAGGCGCCTATACCGTGGAAATCCTCGCACAGCACATTATCCATAACCGTCACTTCATACAGCCGTTCTGTGCTTTCCCTTTTTTCATTTGCGCCGTTCTCGCCGTAAACGCCTATAAACGCTATTCGGGCAATATCGTCAGTCGGGTTAGGCTTCGGAAAGCGCAGCCCAAACATTTTTGCAGACACAGGCTTTCCGAAAGTCACCATTACATCGCAATTGCTCCTTGTGCCCGGAACAAATTCGGTTTTGCAGGAATAGCTGTAAACCAAATTTTCGGGTTTGAAAACCTCACCATCATTGGAAAGGTAAATTTCAAAATCCCTTATTGAATATTCCGAGCCGCCGTCAAACCCCAAAAGCGCAACCTTTTCAACCGAAACCGCCTTATCCGACAACGAATACTGTAATGTAAAATCATCCGAAAGAATGTCAATATGCGCCGTAACATTAGGCTTATCGGTTATAAGATTTAAAAATTCAGGACTTTTAACCGTTCCGCTGAGTCCCTTGATTACAGGCTCGGCGCCGTCCTTTTGGCGGCAGACGGCGCGTTTGCCCTTTATGATGCTCTCAGCGGAAGTAACATATTTAATTATTTTTGCCGAATTGTTTGTTACTGTCATTTTTCTCCCGCCGTTTTTAAATCTTTATAGCTTTCTTTTTGCTCTTTTTAAATTGGAATATCAGCCACAATGCAATCGCCGCAAGTAAAAGCACACCCTGAATTACCGTAATAACAATAAGCCATGTAGGAGCGGTGGTATAAGAAATTGAATACTTTCTTTCAGTTCCCGCGTCTACCTCGCGCACCTCGCGTTCGGTATCGCTGTCTGATTCGGTATTTTCATTCTTTATAGTACCTGTGCTGTTTGTATTACCTGCTGTATTCGTATTGTCTGCCGTGTTATTCTTTCCGCTGTTGTCAGAATTATTGCCATTTCCGTCCGGTTTATTATCTTCAGATTTCGTAAGATCAACCGTCTGCCAATAGGGATCGTTTTCATCAGTCAGTTCAGCCAATACGAATTTAAAATCAGAGCTATAGGGAACGGAAATATACACTCCCGTTTTTCCCTCGGTTATTTCAGCAGTTTCGCATATTTTAACCGCGTCTTTAGCACTTGCGTCACCTATAAGCGATTTGCTGCCGAGCTTATCGGTGCTTACCGGAATCTTTATTTTAACATCTCGGCTTTTAATGTTATTCACCTTATTACCGAAGAAATCGTAAAATTCTATTCCGTAAACCTTTTCACCAACGATTTTGTAGCAGCCGCTATTATAAAGCGAAGCTTTCTGAGCATTTGTAGCCTTGGTTTCAACAAGCTTTGCGGTATAGAAATCGTCTACTATATCGCCCTCGTCAAGTGCCGCCACATCCCAGCTTATTCCGCTCTTTTGGTCGTCAAACGAAGTTAAAACTCCGTTTTCATCACCCATGCCCGTTATAGAGATACCCTGAATATCTATTTCGGTAAGCGCAAAGTGCATTGCGTCCTTATAAAAAGTATCTTCATCAGGGTCGCCGTTTATATCCGTTATACCTTTGCCGTAATTGTTCTCAACAAACTCTATTCGGATATAGCGCGCTAATGTCGGTATACTGTTATAGGAATATTGACCGTTTTCCGGAAGTCCGTTAAATTCTGCCACAGGCGCCTTTGTGAAATCCATTATGCCCTCGTAGCTGTCGGAAATGTAAATTCTCACTTTAGTGGGCTGGAAGCGCACAAGGTGCGGAACAAAGTAAAGGTTAATATCCTCAATGCTTTGCAGTTGTGATAAATTGATTAAGAAGTTAAGCGATGTTTTTCCGCTGACACCGCCAGACACAAGGCTTTCCGCACCTATTGCGCCATCAAACAAATTCGAATATCCGCTTGCGGTATATTTTATAGAGTCCGCATTGTTATCGTTTATCGGCTTTTCAAAGGCACTTATGCTGGTAGTGCCGAAGGAATAGCTTATATGTTCATAACGGTCAATAAGTGGGTTTGCCATACCGATAATTGAAATATCCTTGAATGTGAGATTTTTGCCCTCGGAAGCATCCACGGATATTCTTACATAACGGGCGGTTATTTTGCCGCCTTTGAAATCCCCTGAACTTAACTTTGCCTTATCTCCCCAAAGTTCGGAGAAGGTTTGAGCAGCATAAATGCTGTAACCGAATGAACCGGCGCGATCTACCGTAACATTTGTTATATCGTAATTCTTGCAAAGATTGTAAACCAAGTCGAACTTATCATTATTTACGGTAAATGTAACCTTAGTATCCTTATCGCCGTCGCTTAATCCCTTTACTCCATCTGCCGTAAACTGACTTGTCATTTCGGTTTTCTTTCCGTTTTTATCGGTCAGGTAAACATTTAATGGAATATGCTTTGTAAGCTCGGTTTCCTCGTCGGGCACCTCGGCGTCCATACCGAGAACGGCAATTTCCGAAATTCGCGGATACCAATATCCCACATTGGTATTTGTAGTTACGGGATTTATAATGCGTATTGCAACATATCTTGCGTAAATCGTATCGCTGAAGCTTACAATTGATCCTAAGAAAGAGCCATCCTTTTCGTAGTCGTAAGAATAAATCATATTCTCGCTGTTAAAAAGATTGGCATAGCTCACGCTTGCGTAAACCTCGTATTTTCCGGTGGCAAACTGGAGCGCATCCATTGCATCGTTGCTTATACCACGCAAAACAAATTTCTTTATCTGCTTAATAGCATCTGGATTGCTGTCAAACCGATAAATAATATCGTATTTGCCGTCATTCTGACCCGAATATTTGCCTATATCAAGGTGTCTTTCAAATGTGCCGTCGGTTAACCACCAATATCCGTCAGTACCGATAACCTCACCGTTGACGCGCTGCTGATACGGGTCATGACCGCCGATCAAATTCTTTCCGATAGCCGAAATATCATTTTTAAGCTGTTGATCGGAATAGATATTGCTTGAATTGAAAAGTCTTACATCAGTCTTTTCACCCGTATATGTTCCGCCGAACATACCTATCTCATACAAATGCTGCATTGAGCAGCCAGAAGAACCTTCGGTATAACCGCGGTGATAGAACCTTACTCCGACATAGCGGATATTCGATAGATCTTTCCCGAGCGATGTCAAATCAACCTCGTCGCCGAGTCTGCCGGTATCGTCCTTTATCTCAATAATCTTGCTTTCATCATTAAACAGGTTATCGGATTTATCGGAAACAAATACTGCGTAATGCTTTGAAGCCAAGCCCTTTGCCGAATCGTGGAATATAACATCAAACTTTTCGGGATTTTCAAGCTTGCCGCAAAGCGTAATTTTCATTTCCCAATAGTTTGAGGTCTGCTTTAAATCGTTTGCGGCGCCGGCACTTGAGCAATATTGCTTGTTATTTGCCGTGTGCCATTCGCCGAGAACCGAAACCGAAGTGGGCGAGCCGTCAAAAAATTCATCGCCGACCTTTCCTGTTTCATATGTCAAAACATTATCCTTATAAAAGCCTACCCATGCGGTTCTGCCCGCAAAACGGTTTACACCGTTAAATGAAACCTTGGAAATATCATCAAAAGATATATGTTCGGTTCCAGCATTCGGGTCAACATCAACCGTGCCTCCGTAAAGCCCGATTTCAGCTATATGCTGAATACTGCACCCTCCGTTGTTATAGCCGCGGTTGAAAAACCGAATAGCTACATAAGTAATATTTTTAAGGTCGGTCCTTGAAGAAAGGTCAATACTATCGCCAATTCTCTCGGAAGTATCAAGTATTTCGGCAATGCTGTAAAGCGTTTCCTTTTTATCTGATGCATAAACGGCATAATGTTGTGATCTTAAACCTGCTCCCTGCGTGTGGAACAGAATCACGAATTGTTCGGGATCATTCACAGGTTTTGTTAAAACAGTTTCTATCTGCCAATATGTATCGGTCTGATATATATCATTTGCGGCATCTCTTGTGCTACATTCCTGATCCTGTGAATGCCAGCAGCCTATTGTACTGTTGCTGTTTACTATGCCGTCAAAGAATGTATCCTTAACAGGGTCTTTTTCATTGGTGCAAAGCACATTGTTTTTGTAAAATCCTGCCGAGCAATTATCTAACGGCAAATTTGCAAGTCTGTTCTTGCCCTCATATCCGCGATTATGAATCCATTCGCCCGAACCGCTTAAGGTTTCACCGTATGAAACATAATAGATGTTCGGATATGTTGTATGCGTATCTGCATTAACAACCGTGCCGCCGTACATACCTATTTCCGTAAGAAACTGCATACTGCAAACATTATCTTGAGTATACCCACGGTGGTAAAAGCGTATTCCTACATATTTACAACTAAGATTCAATGATGAAATATCTACCTCGTCGCCCGATCGTCCTGTTGTATCGGTTATTTCTATTATCTTCTTAGCATCAGTATAAAGGTCATCAAGATTTTCGGAAGCAAAAACCGCATAATGC
>OEFA01000498.1_pt1 | contig 13770 bp, 10 predicted proteins | sample 1495601 | NCBI WGS metagenome assembly OEFA01 (sample SAMN02324081, study PRJEB22366) | human gut metagenome | biome: human | place: Canada: Ontario | collected 2010-10
TGTAAGGACGAAAATGTAACTTTGCCATAACGAAAAACTTTATGCCTAAAGATACAAAAACTTTGGGTAATAACAAAGCCCGGGCTTGTGAAAGTCTGGGCTTTGTGCATAAAAAAAGGTTGTGCCAGCGTTTTGACACAACCTCATTTTTATTTCAGTTATGCGGATAAAAGATTATACCAGGTGTCCGATCCACTCTTCGCGGTCGCCCGGAAGGAGGTCGATGACGGGGACTTCTACCATGGTGTAGCACCCCGGTTGCTGCTTCATGGAAGCGCGTGCCACGCACACAAGTACCTGTGCGGTCAGTGCCGGATTGTTGATGCGCATATTGAACTCGAACAGCTGATTCTGCGTTTTACCGGAAACTCCCTTGCGAGTCAGATTTACACCGTGTCCCATATCGAGCAGTGCGTCTACGCTGGGCACAAGTTTTACATGTGTCTCGTCGTTCACGAAGTAAGGGTCTGCCTTGATGGCTGCGGCTACTTCTTCAAACTTGTATCCGTCTTTCAGTTCGATATATACCATGCGGCGGTGGATTCCCGTTCCAGTAGGGATCGTCATGGAGAGGGCGGCTTTCACTCCGTCGATCGCTTTTACGGCTACGGTGTGTCCCATACTCATGCCGGGACCGAAGTTGGTGTAAGTGATGCCTTTCGGAGCGATTGCTTCGAGCATGGTGCGTACGATCGAGTCGCTTCCCGGATCCCATCCTGCGGAGATGATGGATACGGCTTTGTGCTCTTTGGCGGTGGCATCCAGCGTGCGGCGCAGGTCAACGATGCCTGTGTGGATGTCGAAGCTGTCCACCGTGTTGATTCCCATTGCCAAATATTCTTTCGCGTATTTCTCAACGCTGCGGGTCGGTGTGCAGAGGATGGCCACTTCCACTCCTTCCAGCTCTTTGATATCTTTGACTACTGCATAGTTTGCCAACTCTTCCGGCTTGTTCTCTGCTCCTGCACGACGAACTACTCCGGCTATTTCGAAATCAGGCGCTGCCTGTAGCGCTTCAAGTACATAGTGTCCGATATTGCCGTAACCGACAATAGCTGCTCTTACTTTTTTCATTCTTTTATTGGTTTTATATGAACATTTTTCTTTAATTCTGCCACAAAAGTAAACAAATTACTAGGAAGTTTTGTTTACTGCCTGCATTATTTTTAATTTTTTCACCTCTGACTGCGAGGCGGAAATGTTGCGAAAGTCTTTTCATCTGTGGTGAATTTGTCTTATCTTTGCAAGGTATATGATAGAATATGTAAGAGGCGAACTTGCCGAACTTAGTCCGGCAACCGCAGTAATCGACTGTAACGGGGTAGGCTATGCCGCCAATATATCCCTGAATACTTATTCGGCTATTCAGGGGAAGAAAAACTGTAAGTTATATATCTATGAAGCTATTCGGGAGGACGCGTATGTGCTCTACGGATTTGCCGACAAGCAGGAGCGGGAGATTTTCCTGCTGCTCATTTCCGTGTCGGGCATCGGAGGCAATACGGCACGTATGATTCTCTCTGCCCTTTCGCCTGCCGAACTGGTGAATGTGATCAGCACCGAAAATGCGAATTTGCTGAAAACGGTGAAGGGGATCGGACTGAAAACAGCGCAGCGTGTCATTGTCGACCTGAAAGACAAGATAAAGACGATGGGAGCCACCGTGGCAGGAGGAAGCGCTTCTGCCGGAATGCTGCTGCAATCTGCCAGCGTAGAAGTGCAGGAGGAAGCGGTAGCCGCTCTGACTATGCTCGGCTTTGCCGCCGCCCCTTCGCAGAAAGTGGTGCTGGCTATCCTGAAGGAAGAACCGGATGCTCCGGTGGAGAAAGTAATAAAACTGGCTTTGAAAAGACTGTAGAATAGGTAATAAGTAATAGGTAATAGGGCGTGGAGAAACTAAAACAAGCAACAGAATAATAATGAAACAAGGGAAAATTTATATGAAAGCATGGCTGGATCTTCATGGCCGTGCAAAGGTGTTGGCGACGGATCACTGGTATCTTGAATTTGCCAATCTTTTATTGCCTGTCGTCAGCGAATCTTATTTATATAAGTCGGAGACACAGGAAAGCCAGAATCAGGTGACTCTGATGCTGACTCTTTATCTGGAAGACTGTGTGACGGACGGAGGTAACTGGCGCCAGTTTATCCGTTGGCATAAAAGGAATTACGGACGTTACCTGCCGTTTTATGAATTGTCGGAAGGTTATCTCACCGACGAGATCAATAAAGAGGATATCGCTTTCTTGCTGTGGGGAATTAATTCGCCGGTAGGCGATGACTTTGACGGTGTGGAGAATCCCTTGGATGCGGACTTGCTGGAGTTTGCCGATGTGATTTATGCGCAGTTGGAGGATGTTTTCGAGAAAGCGCCTATCAGCGACGGACTTGCCGGAGACTGGCTGATGGAATCGGAGCTGATGGAGAAGCAGCGGACTGCTTTGCCTGTTGCCTCGCCGGGCGATCAGTTGCCCGTGAATGTGGAACGCTTTCTGAAAGCGAGTGGTGGCGAGCCGTTGATGTTCTTCGATTCGTATGAGGCTTTGAAACTGTTCTTTGTGCAGGCCCTGCAATGGGAGGACGAGGAAGATGCTCTGTTGCCCGACTTGAAGGAGTTTTCGGATTTCGTGATGTACGCTAATCCGAAAGGTTTGCTGATAGGTCCGGACGTAGCCCGCTACTTTGCCGACAAACGGAATCCGCTGTATAATGCGGAAATGGCTGAGGAAGAGGCGTACGAACTTTTCTGCGAGGAAGGGCTGTGCCCGTTCGATCTGCTGAAGTACGGCATGGAACATGACCTGCTGCCGGAAGCGCAATTCCCTTTCGAGAACGGGAAAGAGCTGCTGCACGAAAACTGGGACTTTATTGCCCGCTGGTTTTTGGGCGAGTATTACGAAGGAGAATGATACTTTGTTAAGTTATGCCAATCAAAAAAAGTAACAATCCGTTCGCCGGAAAGGCGAAGCCTGCTGCCGGAAAAAAGAAAGGGACGGGGAAACGGATAGGTAAGTCAAAGGTGGAGAAGGCTAATAATCAGTTGAATAGGAGAGTGAAATAAGCCTTTGGAGACTGCGCCCTTTCTACCTGTCAGGCTACGCCGTTTTATGTAGGCAGGCTACGCCGTTTTAGGATGCTGGTTTACGCCGTTTCTCCAAGGTAAAAGGGTGCGAGCAAGAAAACAATGCTGCGTCTCTTTAAAGTTGGAATGAAATATCATTACTATTTGTGTTTAATGACAAGTCGGAGAATAGTCTCTTGAATTGAAATAAAAATCGGTAAGCGATGAAAAAATAAATGTGCTATCTCTGATAAACACAAATTTTCATCGCTTACCGTTTTTTACTTATCCTTTTCGGACTGCTTGATTTATTCTTCTCCGATAGCGCTTTTATCACTTTTCCGGAAAGCCGTTACTCCGAAAGAACCTTTATTCTTCGGCAGCTTCTTCCATCGCTTTCCGTTCTTTTTTCTTATTGATAAATCCGATTTTCAGATTGGCGTCTTCCTGTTCTTTCTTGATTTGCTGCATGGCGGAAAGGATTTTCGACAGTTCGTAAACGCCTGCTACTGCCTGTCGGTCAGTCGGACTCATCGTCGTTGTGTATCTACGGTCGCCGATAAATTCCACACGGATATTCTTGTCTTTGTTGAGGTTCAGAAATTCGATCACGTTACCGTCTTCTCCCAATTTGTAATCGGCTTTTTCTATTTTCTCGTTCATATCCGATGTTTCGTAGCTGTCCTTCGAAGTCGGAGTTTCGGCAAAACTGCCGTCGGGAGTCATCACTTTGACGCCTACATGATGGATATTGCCGGCTCCGCAATAAATGGAAGTCATGCTCATAATTCCCTGCTCGCTCACTTGGAAGCGAAGGAAGGAACGATGGAGATTCTTCTCGATGGCTTGTGTAGGCCATATGTAGTTACCCACTTGCTGATATTCGGCATCTTTCTCCAGGGTGTACTTGCCTTTGATGGCGTCAAACGCTGCTTGCTTTGCCTGGAGAGCACTGTCCAGAAAGGCCAGAATCTCTTGTTGAGCCTTGAGTTCCACATCCAGCATCAATTCCTGACCGGCTTTGCGGGCCTCGAATGCTTTGGGATACAAAATCTTGATACTGTCGATTTGTGTCTTTGCTTCTTCGTAGTCGCCACGTTCGTAGGCAGCACGGGCAATCGTCAGTTTTTCATTGGCTTTTTTCTCGATGCCGTTTCCGCAGGCTGTCAGTGCCAGCGTGCCGCAAAAGAAGATAATCAGTTTTTTCATCATACCATTTACATTTTACTATTAGACGATTTGCGATGGAGATGGGACGTGCAGTGTTCACGACTTACCGCTAACTGTTCGTTACTTGCGGTTTGCCGTTCGTGTTACTTGCTGTTTACCGTTCCTCGCCCGTTCATCGTTTACTTTATAGCGACAAAAATACAAATATATCCCTTATTTTTGTAATTTTGCCCCCTCAAAACTTGTATTGGCAATAAGTGTTTGATGATTATGGACCGCCCGACCGGTGTTTTCATCAACTATTTAACTGTCTGTTGCCAGTCGTTAAGCATTAAAAAGATGATAGAGTTGACTCAAGAGGAACTGAAACAGTATTTTAGCGAACCGATCTTCGGACACATTGCCGAAACCGCTGACGCACTCGGACTGGAGTGTTACGTGGTGGGCGGTTACGTTCGTGATATTTTTCTGCAACGTCCCTCCAAAGATATAGATGTAGTAGTAGTAGGCAGCGGGATCGCAATGGCGGAAGCACTTGGAAAACGCTTGGGGCGTGGTGCGTACGTCTCTGTTTTCAAGAATTTCGGTACGGCACAAGTGAAATATAAAGGTACGGAAGTCGAATTTGTAGGTGCCCGCAAAGAATCCTATCAACGGGATTCACGGAAGCCCATCGTGGAAGACGGAACACTGGAGGACGATCAGAACCGCCGTGACTTTACTATTAACGCGATGGCTGTCTGCCTGAACAAAGCACGCTTTGGCGAACTGGTTGACCCGTTTGGCGGCATGGCGGACATGAAGGAAAAGACCATCCGCACACCCCTCGATCCGGATATCACGTTCAGTGACGACCCGCTGCGCATGATGCGTTGCATTCGCTTTGCCACGCAACTGAATTTTTATATCGATGACGATACGTTCGAATCGCTCTGCCGTAACAAAGACCGGATTGAAATCATATCCCGTGAACGGATTGCGGATGAGCTGAACAAGATCATTCTTTCGCCTATCCCTTCAAAAGGCTTTGTAGAACTGGAACGAAGCGGACTGCTTCCGTTGATTTTTCCGGAACTGGCTGCCTTGCAGGGAGTAGAAACACGAAACGGACGGTCGCACAAGGATAACTTTTACCATACGCTGGAAGTGCTGGACAATATCAGCAAAAAGACGGATAATCTCTGGTTGCGTTGGGCAGCTTTGCTGCACGATATCGCCAAGCCTGCAACGAAACGTTGGGAGCCTAAAGCGGGCTGGACGTTCCATAATCATAATTTTATCGGTGAGAAGATGATTCCGAATATTTTCCGGAAGATGAAGTTGCCGATGAATGAGAAGATGAAGTATGTGCAGAAAATGGTCAGCTTGCACATGCGTCCCATTGTGATAGCGGATGATGTAGTGACGGATTCTGCCGTACGCCGTCTGCTTTTTGAGGCGGGGGATGATATCGACGACTTGATGACACTTTGCGAAGCGGATATCACTTCGAAAAACATGGAGCGCAAGCAGCGTTTTCTGAATAACTTCCAGCTGGTTCGCCAAAAGTTGAAAGACCTTGAAGAAAAGGACCGTGTCCGTAATTTCCAGCCTCCGGTGAGTGGAGAAGAGATCATGGAAACTTTCGGCTTACAGCCCTGTCGTGAAGTCGGTGCTTTGAAAAGTGCGATAAAGGATGCTATTCTGGATGGAGTTATCCCCAATGAGTATGAGGCAGCCCATGCTTTTATGCTGGAACGGGCGGCGAAGATGGGACTGAAGCCTGTAAAATAGCTTTTCTTGTTCAAATTGGGGTGACTAACAAGTCGATTCTATCTCAAATCTCCTCCTTCGGGAAGGAGGAGTGGTCGCAGACCGAGGTGGTAGGAGAAATAATGTTTGTTCCTATTACTTTGTAAATGATAGGGTTATGTATTCACCTACCACCTCCCCCTACGGGTACTCCTCCTTCCCGAAGGAGGAGATTTAAGATACTATTGACTTTTTAGTCAGTCCCTTATGACAATTCTATAATTTCTTCGTTGCAGTTAGTCAGTTTCTCAACTCCTTCGTTTGTCACTACCCAAGAGTTTTCGATACCTACAGGGCCTACACCGGGAAGAACGATTTTCGGTTCGAGAGCAAAGACCATGCCCGGTTCCAGCTCCTGCTTGATGCGCGGAGCAAGTACAGGCGCTTCGTTGATTTCAAGTCCGATGCCGTGACCAATGAACTTGGCTTGTTGTCCCGTTCCCATAAACTTATCGGCAAAACCTGCTTGGGTAACCATTTCGATTGCAGTGTTATACAGCATTTCGCAGGGAATGCCGGGTCTGGCTATCGAAGCGATCTTTTCCTGGATATCCAGACAAACTTGGTGAGCGGTATATGCTTCTTCCGACAATTTGCCGATAGAGAACACACGGCTCATATCGCCCATATATCCGTTGAAGTTGCCTCCCAGATCGACCATAACACTTTGTCCTTCTTTCAGCGGAGTCTTGTCAGCGCCTCCGGGCAGGGCAGGATCGAGTCCGCGACCCCCTAAAGCAAAATCGTAGGGAGAAGGATAACCGGCATTATCTCCGGTCAGCACACTTCCCATGAAGATTTCCATGCTGCGTCCAAACACGCGGAAGATGCCGAGGCAACCTTGAAGGCGCATCAGACGTTCGATTTCTATCGAGAACTCGATATCTGTCATTCCGGGGTAATATGCGAACGGAATCTGTTCGTATGCCTTGGCATGTGCCATGCCCGAACGACGGAACATTTCGATTTCGATAGCTGTCTTCACGCTGCGTGCCTGACGGATCAGCGGTGTCCCGTTCACGACTTCAGCGTCCGGGAACAAACCTGCCAGACGAACATATTCGGTATAAGGAAGTTCGTCGCCTTCCAGCATCAGTTTAGTGGGCAAAGGCAGACCTTTTTCTTTCAGAATATCGACGATCTGTTCCGGCTTGCGGATGGGGAACGAGTGTTCGCCTGTGATATTGTTGGGCCGCTTGAAAAACAGCAGTGCCGGTGAATGAAGAGGGAGATAAAGATAGCCGCTGACTACACAGCCATAGGTGTAGATTAAATTTGCATTACAAGTAATGAGGGCGGCATCAATGCCCTGTGACACCATCAGACTGCGAATCTTGTCGCGGCGGAGTTTTAATTCGGGTTGTAGCATTTTTTATTGTTATTACTGTATAATGCTACAAAGATAATTAATTCCATTGAAGAAAATAATGTTAATCTCAAAAAAATAGCGCTACCCGCGTCCTGTCACAGGAGGCGAGCAGCGCAAACCACAAATACAAATACAACTAAACAAAGTCTCTTTTAAATAACGCCTTGTCCCATCATAGCGTGAGCTACTTTCATGAATCCGGCAATGTTAGCTCCCTTCACATAATTGATATATCCGTCGGGTTCTGTACCGTATTTCACGCATTGTGCATGGATACCGTGCATGATGGCGTGGAGTTTTTCGTCCACTTCAGCAGCGCTCCAGCTCAGGTGCATGGCGTTCTGAGACATTTCCAGCCCGGAAGTGGCAACACCACCAGCGTTGACTGCCTTACCCGGAGCATACATTATTTTCTTTTCGATAAATAAGTCGATTGCTTCCGGTGTACATCCCATGTTGGAAATTTCTCCAATGCAAAGAACGTTATTTTTTATGAGATTTTGTGCATCTTCTCCATTTAATTCGTTCTGAGTAGCGCAAGGAAGTGCAATATCTGCTTTTACTTCCCACGGACGCTTGCCTTCTACGAAGGTTGCACCCGGATATTTTTCGGCGTAAGGAGCAACGATGTCATTGCCCGAAGCCCGAAGTTCGAGCATATAATCTATCTTTTCTCCGCTGATGCCGTCCGGATCGTAGATATATCCGTCCGGTCCGGAGATCGTAATTACTTTGGCACCCAATTCGGTCGCCTTGGTGGCAGCGCCCCAAGCTACGTTACCGAAGCCGGAGATAGCGACTGTCTTGCCTTTGATATCTATATTTTTTGCCTGCAACATCTGATAAACGAAGTACAAACCGCCGAAGCCGGTAGCTTCCGGACGAATCAGCGAACCGCCGAACTCCAGTCCTTTTCCGGTAAAGGTTCCCGTAAATTCGCGGGTCAGCTTCTTGTACATACCGAACATATAACCTACTTCGCGTCCGCCTACACCGATATCACCGGCAGGTACATCCATGTCCGGTCCCAGATGGCGCCACAATTCAAGCATAAACGCCTGACAGAAACGCATGATTTCAGCATCGCTCTTGCCACGGGGCGAGAAGTCCGAACCGCCTTTGCCGCCACCCATCGGAAGGGTAGTCAGCGCATTCTTGAATGTCTGCTCGAAGCCGAGGAATTTCAAAATGGAGAGGTTGACGGAAGCATGGAAACGGATACCGCCTTTGTACGGACCGATTGCATTGTTGAACTGTACACGATAACCGAGATTGGTCTGAACTTCCCCTTTATCGTCTACCCAAGTGACACGGAAAGTGAAGATACGATCAGGTTCTACCAGTCTTTCTATGATCTTGACCTTTTCAAATTCGGGATGCTGATTGTATATATCTTCGATCGAAAGAAGAACTTCTTTTACTGCTTGAAGATACTCTAATTCACCGGGGTGCTTTGCCTCCAAAGAGGACATGATTTTCTGGATGTTCATGATATCATATTTTAAAAGGTTATTCTGATAAAATGTAAACTGCTCACACTGCAAATATAGGAAAATTTTTCAAATATGATTGGTTTTATGGTGATATTTTGATTAAATAATGATAAAATGATAGTGATAGGTAATAAGTAATAGGTAATAAGTAATAAGCTGCGCTGTAAACCGCATGGTTATTACCTGTTACCTATTACTTATTACCTATTATAAACTTTATAAAGAAGATGATAGCAAATGAGATTTAAAAAATTAACTTTGCAGGGTAAACGTCAAGTAGACTGTACTATGAATCATTTCATTATGGAATAAAAAATAGAAAGAGACTATGCTCAGCAAGTATAAATTAAACCAGCTTTACTTCAAAGATACGCAATTCGCCAATTTGATGACACGGCGGATTTTCAATGTTCTGTTGATTGCCAACCCGTATGACGCTTTCATGCTGGAAGATGACGGACGCATTGATGAAAAGATATTTAATGAATATACATCCTTGTCACTTCGTTATCCGCCTCGTTTCTCACAGGTTTCTACGGAAGAGGAAGCATTGACGCAGTTGGAGAATATGTCATTCGATCTGGTGATCTGTATGCCGAGTACGGGAGACAATGACAGTTTTGATATCGGGCGGCACATCAAAGAGAAATACGAACATATTCCGATCGTTATCCTGACTCCTTTCAGTCACGGTATTACAAAGCGGATTATCAACGAAGACCTGAGCGCATTTGAATACGTATTCTGCTGGCTGGGCAATACCGACCTGTTGGTTTCTATTATCAAACTGATGGAAGATAAGATGAACCTCGAACATGATGTGCAGGAAGTAGGCGTGCAGATGATACTTTTGGTGGAAGATGGCATCCGGTTCTATTCTTCCATTCTTCCCAACCTGTATAAATTCGTGTTGAAGCAGAGCCAGGAATTTTCTACCGAAGCTCTGAATGCGCACCAGCGCACGCTTCGTATGCGTGGGCGTCCTAAAATCGTTTTGGCGCGTACGTATCAGGAAGCGATGGAAATCTATCGCAAATACCAGAATAATATATTAGGAGTCATTACCGACGTCCGTTTCCCGAAAGTGGAACGGGGCGAGAAAGACGGTCTGGCAGGTATCAAGCTTTGTGCCGCCATACGCAAAAACGATCCGTTCGTACCGTTGATTATCCAATCCTCCGAATCGGAAAACTCTTCGTATGCCGCCAAATACGGTGCCAGCTTTATCGATAAGAATTCTAAAAAGATGGACGTTGACCTGCGGCGCATCGTTTCCGATAACTTCGGGTTCGGTGACTTTGTGTTCCGCAATCCGGAGACCGGAGAAGAGATTGCCCGTGTGCGGAACCTGAAAGAGCTGCAGAATATCCTGTTTGCCGTGCCTGCCGAGTCCTTCTTGTATCATATCAGCCGGAATCACGTTTCGCGCTGGCTCTATTCGCGTGCCATGTTTCCGGTAGCCGAGTTTCTGAAGCCGATCACGTGGACCAGTCTTCAGGATGTAGATGCACACCGCCGGATTATCTTCGAGGCGATCGTGAAGTACCGGAAGATGAAAAATCAGGGAGTGGTTGCCGTCTTCAAACGTGACCGTTTCGACCGTTACTCCAACTTTGCCCGTATCGGCGACGGTTCGCTGGGAGGAAAAGGCCGTGGCCTTGCCTTCATTGATAATATGGTGAAGCGTTATCCCGAATTTGAAGAGTTCGAAAATGCACGGGTGGCAATTCCTAAGACAGTGGTACTGTGTACCGATGTCTTCGACGAGTTTATGGAGACCAATAATCTTTATCAAATCGCTCTATCGGATGCCGACGATGATACGATTCTACGATATTTCCTAAAGGCGAAACTGCCCGACCGGTTGGTAGAGGACTTCTTCACCTTCTTTGATGTGGTGAAGTCCCCGATTGCCATCCGTTCATCTTCTTTGTTAGAAGATTCTCATTATCAGCCGTTTGCCGGAATATACAATACGTATATGATTCCTTATTTGGACGACCGTTACGAAATGCTCCGTATGCTTTCCGATGCGATCAAAGGAGTCTATGCGTCGGTTTACTTCAGAGACAGTAAAGCCTATATGCAGGCTACATCGAACGTGATCGACCAGGAAAAGATGGCAGTCATCTTGCAGGAAGTTGTGGGAAATCAATACGGAGACCGTTACTACCCGTCTATGTCCGGCGTGGCACGTTCGCTCAATTATTATCCCTTGGGAGATGAAAAAGCCGAAGAAGGCACGGTGAACCTGGCTCTTGGATTAGGAAAATATATTGTAGACGGAGGTATGACGCTTCGTTTCTCTCCTTATCACCCGAATCAAGTGTTGCAAACCAGTGAAATGGAAATAGCCCTGAAAGAAACACAGACCCGTTTCTACGCATTGGACTTGAAAAACGCAGGGCATGATTTCTCTATCGACGACGGCTTTAACCTGTTGAAACTTCATGTGAAGGAAGCCGAAAGTGACGGTTCGTTACGCTATATCGCTTCTACTTACGATCCGTATGATCAGGTGATCCGTGACGGTTTGTATCCCGGTGGACGCAAGGTAATCACGTTTGCCAATATCCTTCAACACGATGTATTCCCGCTGGCACGCATCCTGCAACTGGTTTTGAAGTACGGTGAACAGGAAATGCGGCGCCCGGTGGAGATTGAGTTTGCCGCGACCTTGAGCCGTGAACAAGATAAGACGGGTACATTCTACCTGTTGCAAATCCGCCCGATTGTGGACAGCAAAGAAATGCTGGACGAAGACTTGACGCTGATACCGGATGAAGACGTGGTGCTCCGTTCCAATAACTCATTGGGGCATGGCGTCATGAACGAAATTTATGATATCGTCTACGTCAAGACGGATGGATACAGTGCTTCGAACAATCAGGCCATTGCCTGGGAAATAGAGAAGATGAACCTGCAATTCCTCAATGCAGGAAGGAATTATGTGCTCGTAGGTCCGGGACGTTGGGGCAGCAGTGATACATGGCTGGGCATTCCGGTGAAGTGGCCGCATATCTCCGCCGCCCGTGTGATAGTGGAGGCCGGACTGACCAATTATCGTGTAGACCCGAGTCAGGGAACTCACTTCTTCCAGAACCTCACTTCGTTCGGCGTAGGCTATTTTACGATCAATGCCTTTATGAATGACGGAGTCTACAATCAGGATTTCCTCAACGCCCAACCTGCGGTGGAAGAAACGAAATTCCTGCGTCATGTCCGCTTTGAAAAGCCGATGGTAGTCAAGATGGATGGTAAGAAGAAGCTCGGTGTTGTTCTGATGCCGGGGATTGACTGATCTCTTTCCGGTTGATAAATAAATAAAACAAAAAAGTTCTGCTCTCATTGGAAAAGCAGAACTTTTTTTAAATAGTTCCGTTGGTTTTAAACCAACGGGGCATTCCTTTTAAAGGAATAAAAAAGGATTTTTATTCTGCTGATATACATCTGTTTACTGTTCTGTCGAAAAAAAGAGCATAAATCCGTCGGGAAATATGCTCTTTCTTTTACAAATGGTTGGTTGTTCTTTTATTCTTTCAATGCTTCTTGCAGATCAATGCCCAATGCTTTGGCGACTCCGGCACCGTATGCGGGGTCTGCTTTGTAGCAGTTGCGGGTGTGACGCTGTTTGATGAATAATTCGGAGTCTCCCATAGCACGTGCCGTGTTTTCAAACAGAAGTTGCTGCTCGTCTGCCGGCATCAGTCGGAACAGATCGCCCGGCTGGCTGTAGTAATCATCATCGTATTCGCGTTCATTATAATTGTATATCTCTCCGTTGCCGGATGCTTTGAGAGGCGGTTCTTTCATGTGAGGAGAGTCTTTCCATTCTCCGTAGCTGTTGGGTTCGTAGCCTTTGGTTGCACCGTAGTTGCCGTCTACACGCATGGCTCCGTCACGGTGGTAAGCATGGAACGGGCAACGGGGTTTATTCACCGGAATCTGTTCGGAGTTCACTCCGAGACGATAACGCTGTGCATCGCCGTAAGAGAACAGACGTCCCTGTAACATCTTGTCCGGTGAGAATCCGATGCCGTCTACGGTATTGATCGGGTTGAAAGCAGCTTGTTCTACTTCTGCGAAATAGTTTTCCGGATTACGGTTCAGTTCAAGGATTCCGACGTCTTGTAGCGGGAAGTCTTTGTGCGGCCATACTTTGGTCAGGTCGAACGGGTTGATGCGGTAATGGTCTGCTTCCTCTTCCGTCATTAACTGAATCTGGAATAACCATTTCGGGTAATCTCCCTTTTCGATGCTTTCAAAAAGGTCGCGTTGATGAGATTCGCGGTCTTTGGCGATGATCGCTTCCGCTTCCTGATCTGACAGGTTTTTGATTCCCTGCAAGGTGCGCAGGTGGAATTTCACCCAGATACGCTGGTTGTCCGCATTGATAAAACTATAGGTGTGGCTTCCGAATCCGTGCATGTGGCGATAGGAGTAGGGGATGCCGCGAGGGCTCATAGTGATTGTCACCTGATGAAGCGCTTCGGGCAGAAGTGTCCAGAAGTCCCAGTTACTGTTAGGACTGCGCATATTCGTTTTCGGGTCGCGCTTGATGGCATGATTCAAATCCGGAAATTTAAGCGGATCACGTAAGAAAAAGACAGGAGTGTTGTTTCCGACTAAATCCCAGTTGCCCTCTTCGGTGTAGAATTTCATGGCAAAACCGCGGATATCACGTTCGGCATCTGCCGCCCCACGTTCTCCGGCTACGGTAGAGAAACGGACGAAACATTCAGTTTGCTTTCCGACTTCGCTGAAAATAGCTGCACGGGTGTACTTCGTAATGTCGTGAGTGACGGTAAATGTACCGAAAGCTCCCGAACCTTTGGCGTGCATACGTCTTTCCGGAATCACTTCACGATCAAAATGAGCAAGCTTTT
>OEFA01000506.1_pt1 | contig 13668 bp, 11 predicted proteins | sample 1495601 | NCBI WGS metagenome assembly OEFA01 (sample SAMN02324081, study PRJEB22366) | human gut metagenome | biome: human | place: Canada: Ontario | collected 2010-10
ATGGATGGAGCTCTTTTCAATTAGAATACAGCGCACTTTTCAATTAGTATCTACAGAAAGGGGTGGAAGGGACGTCTTTTCGGTGGTTTTTTTATTTGAAGGATATGAAAACCACCGAATTTTTCCGGGAAAACCATCGGAATAGGAAAAACGGAATTTCCTTTGGAAATTTATATTTCCGGGATACGGCGTTTTTTTCTTTTCGTCCGATCTCTTTTTCACCACATTCAAGCAGGTCTGCAAAAGTACTCTTTAGCGCCTGAAAGATGATTGTGTAAATAGTTGAAAATAAGTGAAGTATAAAGCTGGTGGTGGTTTTTTAAAAGGGGGTGTGAAAAACCACCGAATGGGACATTTTTAAATTCTTAAATCTGCATTTTTTTGTAGGTGACAGAAATAAAAAAAATCCCCGAAATTGCTGAATTTCAGAGGATTTCAAGAGTGAAAAGTTCTTTCGAGTGGTGCCACCAGGAATCGAACCGGGGACACAAGGATTTTCAGTCCTTTGCTCTACCAACTGAGCTATGGCACCAAAATGGTTATCGGTAGAGCTTTTCACTTTGTAATAGAAGACCTCTCAGAAACTATTGTTTCTTGTTTTCGGTTGCAAAGGTAGGCATATTTTTTGATTCTACAAATTTTTTGCAAATTTTCTATGAAATTCTTTTTGATTTCAAAAAAATGCTTTACCTTTGCACTCGCAAAACAGAAACGGAATGTAGCGCAGTTGGTAGCGCACTACGTTCGGGACGTAGGGGTCGGGCGTTCGAGTCGCCTCATTCCGACACTGTAAAGGATAAGTCGCTAATAATTAGCGGCTTTCTGTTTTTTTAGAGATAAAGCCAGAACAAATACGGGCACCCTATTTTATGGGTCAAATTCTATTCTCGGATTATGATGCTAACATCCTACCAGCCGAATATTTTTTGTGAAAGTATATAGGGAGGTAAGAGTTTTTCGTTATCTTTGCTCCCTACATGATAAAACTGATTTTATTTTCCTGTTAACCATTAGGATCATAAGATATACCTTCTTGATGATTTCTTTAAGTAAAAAATGAGAATTAATGAATATGAGAAATTTGTTTTTGACTTTAGCTTTCGGTCTATGTTCCGGCGTATTCGCCCAAAATACGACTGTTTTTGAATCTCCTATTATGGGGTGGAGCTCATGGAATACCTATCGGGTTCATATCAATGACACCTTAATAATAAGGCAAGCGGATGCTATGGTGCAAAAAGGACTGAAAGAAGTGGGCTATTCCTATGTGAATATAGATGACGGTTTTTTTGGATGGCGGGATGAAAAAGGAGTGATGCAAACACATCCCGAGCGTTTCCCGAACGGATTGAAGGGAGTGGCGGATCATATTCATTCTTTAGGATTGAAAGCCGGTATTTATTCGGATGCGGGAAGCAATACTTGCGGTTCCATCTGGGATAAAGATATGAACGGCATAGGTTCCGGTTTGTATGGACATGAATTTCAGGATGCCACGTTGTATTTTAAAGAGTGGGGATTTGATTTTATCAAGATTGATTATTGCGGAGCCGGTCAGGAATTGAATCTGGAAGAAGAAAAACGATATACCGAAATACGCCAGGCTATAGATAATCTGGGTTGCGGACATGTTTCTATTAATATCTGTCGATGGGCTTTCCCAGGTACTTGGGCTAGAAACCTTGCTCGTTCATGGCGAATCAGTGCGGATATCCGCCCGGAGTGGGGATCAGTAAAATATATCATCGATAAAAATCTTTATCTGTCTGCCTATGCGGGAGAAGGTCATTATAATGATATGGATATGTTGGAGATAGGTCGAGGGCTAAAACCTGAAGAGGAAGAGGTACATTTTGGAATGTGGTGTATCATGAGTTCACCTTTGTTGATAGGATGTGATCTGACAACCATTCCGGAGACGTCATTAAAACTGTTGAAAAATAAAGAACTGATAGCTTTGAACCAAGACCCTTTAGGATTGCAGGCATACGTAGTTCAGCATGAAAATGAAGGGTATGTGTTGGTGAAGGATATAGAACGAAAGCGTGGTAATGTACGTGCGGTTGCTTTATACAATCCTTCGGATACGATTTGTAGCTTTACAGTTCCGATGAATATTTTGGAATTAGGAGGAAAGGTTAAGGCACGCGATCTGGTGAAACTGCAGGATTTACCGGAGATAAAAGGGGGTGTTCTGAATCGAGAATTACCTCCCCATAGTGTGCTGATTTTACGTATGGAGTCCGAGAAGAGATTGGAAGCGACTGTTTATGAAGCGGAATGGGCTTATCTGCCTTGTTTCAATGATTTGGGAAAGACTCCGAAAAGCATCGTATATGCTCCGTTACATGAAGCATCCGGAGGCATGAAGGTAAGTTATCTGGGAGGGCGGAAAGAGAATTTTGCAGAATGGAAAGAGGTGTACAGCGAGCAGGGCGGTGAATATGAAATGACTATCCGCTATGTGCCTAAAGCAGACCGTAAGCTGGAAGTCTGTGTGAATAATGAAAAAAGGATTCTTCTTGATTCGCTGTCGGCGGATGAGACTCAAAAGATAGCTTCGATTACTGTTCCGGTGCATTTGAAAGCAGGGAATAATAAGATACGTATGGGAAGCTCATTTTGCTGGGCTCCAGATATAGACTGTTTTACTTTGAAAAAAGTAAGTGAGTAGGCTGATAAGATCTATCTTCTTGAAGTACCACTTTGATAAAGAGTAAGAATATGAGTGTAACAAATGTCACCCGTGAGGAATTGTGGGCAAAGCAACATTTGTCTTGCAAAAACATGGATTATGCGGTATGGGAACGGGATAAATCCACGCTCCAGAAGTTGTCCAGAATCAATGGCGGCTGTTCTTTCGTGGTGGATGTATATAAAGGATGTTATGCGTATGCTTCTACGGGTTTTGTCGATTGGTTGGGGTATGACAGGCACAAGATAGAAACATTGGAAAAACAGGGTGATTATCTGGAGTCACGTATTCATCCGCATGATCGTTCCCAATTGGAAGACTTGCAAGTCAGGCTGGGGAAGTTCATTTATAACCAGCCTTTTGAACATCGGAATGACTATTGTAATGTGTATAGTTTCCGTATACTCAATGCTCGTGGAAACTATGTGCGTGTAACAAGCAGGCATCAAGTTTTGGAACAGAGCCATGACGGAAAAGCATGGCTCATTATAGGGAATATGAGTATGGCTCCCGGCCAAAAAGAATCAGAACAGGTGGAATGTACTGTGCTGAATCTGAGAAATGGAGAAATGTTTTCACCCGGTGTGGTGATAATGAATCCGGCTTTCGGTCTTACCGGACGTGAAATGGAGATATTACGCCTTATCCAACGAGGATTCTTAAGCAAAGAAATTGCCGATAAATTATGTATCAGTATTCATACCGTCCATATTCACCGGCAAAATCTGTTGCGTAAGCTGGGAGTACAAAACTCTTTGGAGGCAATACGCCTAGGACAGGAGTCGGGGCTGTTAAGCTGATGCCCGATTTCATCGGGTCAAGGCATCCATTCTACTACTCCTGTAACAGGATGTTGCTTTCTCCATTCCTTAAATCCGCTATAATCCCGCACCCCATCCCGGATGACTGCCTGATAATACTCCACTCCGATGATTTTCTCGGTTTCCGGTGTTTCATATTTTAATCTTAGAATAGTTTCCCGTATTTCATCGGTCATAATTTCCGAAATGCGTTGGGCTACCTTTTCAAAATAACCGTCATAACGTGAACCTTCCCGGATGTGAATCATATCCATCTGCCAAAGTTCATTTTCTTCATTTTGATACCATGCATGCCATTCGATACAGGCTTCGGCAGTATGCAGCAGATTAGCGCATTCTATTCTTTTGATGGACGGATTCTCTGCTAGTCTGGCCATTGCCTGAAAGCTGTCCGTCAGGTTTAAGGCTGATGAATAAATATGGAAATCAATGTCCCTATGTTTCATCAGTAGCCCTGTTCTGAGTGAACCTACCAGATTAATTTTTGCACCGGCATCTTCCCATATCTGGATGATGTTCGTGTTTTTGATAACTTGCCAGGCTTTTTCCTGATTCTGTTTGGCAATGTCGAAAATATTCATACGCTGTCTTTTATAGTTGGTTTGCAAAAGTAGAGAAAAGCTTTCAAACTGAAGATAGTTATAAATAACTATTTATTGCCGGAATGAATCGGGAGAAAGGGGGTAGCAAGGAACTTAGTAATGCTTCCTTTTCAAGTAAATGACAGATTGTATTCCCAACATGATGACAAACAGATATTCGGTTGTCATATATACCGCTAAAGGTGCATGTACACAGTGGTATAATCCGCAAATCGAAATGTTCGCGCGTTTCAAAATGAAAAGTTCATTTCACAAAACGAAGCGTATAATTTAAAGCACTCTTTATTCCATTTGAACTGGTCAATTCTAAGCTAAAAATAACAGAAAAATAACTTGCAAATATCAACAAAAATCACTATCTTTACATAGTTAAATTGAGGTCGTTTACCCTCAAATCAGTTCAGTTTTGTATTCCCCTACCCTATCAATATTCTAAAAAAATTCGGCCGGCTTCGCCGGTATTTGAATACCTTTTAAATGGAATTCGGAAACCATCCGAATCCCGTTCTTTCGTTTTAGTCGCTTCGCTCCACGCTTTGGCGCTTTGCGCTTACGCCACCTCGCGTATCGCCTTGTACGCTGCCACGCTTTGCGCCCGGACGATTTTGCCGCGGAAGGCCAGACGCGAGCCGATATTCGCACTCGTATTCGAAGCATCGTAATGCGCACTCGCATTCGACACACCGCCAGGCGCGTTCGCATAGTAGCACCCGCGATAGACCACACGGACCGTAGCGGTGCTTATCCAGTACATGTCGGTATAGTAAGTAGAAGATGATCCGTTCAGATTACCTACCGGAATCATGTCCATATACTTGCCGTGCGCCACGCCTGTAATCCACTGACCGCTGTCCTTCTTGCCCTGTACCATACGGATACTGCCGTCAGGCATCCAGATGCGCCATTTGCCCACGTTACCGCTGTCGTTCGGCAGATCCACGCCGTCCATCATGTCATACTTGTTGCCGTAGATGTCCTCATAGCCCAGGCAGCAGATATTGTTCACCTGCACCACAGTCGCCTGTCCGTATTCGTCCCGACTCTTATACCAGGCATACTGGTGCACCAGGCCGTCAATCAGCGAATTCGTGATTTTGTTGTTAATGACATACGCTTCATCGTAGCCGATGGTGTCTGTCATCCCGTGTTCGGCCGTTCCGCCTGTTGTGCGGTTATTGTTATGCTGACCGGCACCGCATTGTTCCTGCATATCCCTGCGCCCGTACTTTGCATAGCTCAGGTTCGCGATGCGGCTGTGCATCAGCGCATCTATCTGCTGCATACCCCGCTGCTGGCTGTAGTAGTGGAAGTCCGTCCAGGTCATACTTGCCGTGGTCGAAGCTCCGGTGATGCAGGCACGCAGTTTACTGCCCACCACCGAACTGCCCACAACGGCACACAGATGCTCCTCATTGGCCACCCAATCCGGTTCCATGTCCTCTATCTTGTCGCTGTGGCTCAGTATTTAGGGGGGGGCTATCAAATAAAAAACAAGGGGTATTTTTAAAATTGTGGTATTTTAGCATGTCTGTATCGCACACCGCCAAAACCCTATTTTGAATATCCAGTTCTATAAAAGTGAATATCCACTTTGAATATCCACCTGAATATCCAGCGTCAAAAAAGACCGATTTCAAGCACAAAAAAAGGGGAGGTATAACCACCTCCCCACACCGGATCATTCTAAAGCCGTTTTTATTGCCTTTTTAGCCGCTTATTATTCGTCTGATACATTTCCACTACGCCCGCAAGAAATGAGCGTAGATTGCTTTATTATAGCCTTTTTGGTGCATACAGTCCCGTTACCAGATAATCCTGCATGAAGCAGATAATTCTTCGTTGCGCCCACCTGTTCTGCCGTCAAAACAGTATAAATGGCCGTTATACTACTAAAATACCAGTCTTTCCGCTTTGTTCCTTCTATTCCGTGTGTCAAATGTATATGTATTACCTTTGCCATAACTAATAATATTTTGTCGCAAATATACCAAATAACTATTATATGGAATAATTTAAGCAGCATTATATCAAATAATCAGGCACAAAAAAAGCAGCCGCAGCTGCCACTCACTCCCCCACCAGAATCAACCATGTAAGCCTTATGTAAACCCAATTAAACCTATCTGCAAATCTGTATGCCTAAAAAGCACATAAATGTAGCTGCAAATTAAACCCACGTAAACGTTTCGTTTTGCAGAGCCATCCACTCATATTTTGCATAACATTTTGTATATCAATAGGTTTGATATTCTTTCCGCTCAATCCTCAATATACGTTTCGTTCTGTGCCCCATATACTTTCACTATTGCTCCTTATGCACGTTATTTCTTTTTGAATAGTGATGTAGTCCGGTTATTTGCCGATGGCGGATTTGGCTTTTCTACTTCAAAAACGAAGGGGAATGACGCTTTGAATTCGTGGAATATTGGTATTAAACCGGGTATTGCCATCAAATTGTCTGATCATTTTTGTCTGGTTGCCAAGTATGGTTTTCTTGGATATTCCAAAAAAGAGAATCGTGGAACTGCAATATATGATATTCAGGAAGCCGGATACAATCCGAAATGAAAAAAAGAGCTAAACATCTGCAAATATAACCATTGATTTTCTGTGCTTTATGTGGTATCAGATTCGGGAACGACTTTTTAATTTGTCTTAATCCGTTGCAAGTTTCTTCGGGATATATGGGAACATTTACGGGAATTTATTATACCTTTGCCGCATAACCGAAAAAGCAACGCAGATGAAAGTCACCGTCTATCTAAAAAAGTCTTCCCCCGAGGCCTCGAACATCTGTTTCAGGGTCAGGGATAAGAATGTGGACATAAAGGTTGTTTCCCCGCTTGAAGTGCAGGACAAGTATTGGGATTCCGATACCCTCAGCTACAAGCGCACGACAGCCGTGCCTGCCGCCGAGCAGAAACGCCTTCCGGAACAGATCGCCTCCATCATCGAGCGGGCGGAGAAGACCTTCACGGACAAGGCGGACAGCAGGTGGATGAGGCAGGTCATCGAGGATGTGCTGTACCCTGCCCGCGCCTTCGAGCGCAACCACCCGAACCTGCTCGCCCGTGTCCACGAGTATCTGGAGAAGTTTGACGGTGCGGAGAGAACAAAGGAGCATATCGTCCGCTTCGAGCGCAAGATGACCCGCTACCACGACTACCGCCGGGAGATACTGGGCGAGGCGGACTTCACCCTCTTCGTGGAGACCGTCACGCTGGAGCAGATGAACGCTTTCCGGGATTATGTGGTGAACGAACACCTGCTGCGGCAGGAACATCCCGACTTCTACGCTCCCCGCATGCTCATCAACCACAGGCCGAGACCGCTTTCCGGCACGACCGTCATCAACATCATGAATTTGTTCTGCACCTTCCTGCACTGGTGCAAGAAGATGAGGTATTCCGACAACGAGGTCTATGCCCTCTACGGCTGTAAGGAGCCTACCTACGGCGACCCGTTCTTCCTCACTTCCGAAGAAAGAAACATCCTTTATGACGCAGACCTGAACGACAACCCGAAGCTGGCCGTCATCCGTGACATCTTCGTGTTCCACTGCTATGTCGGCTGCCGTGTGGGCGACCTTTACCGTCTCACAAGGGACAATATCAAGGACGGCTTTCTGGAATACATGCCGCAGAAGACGAAGAAATGCGAGGCGAAGACTGTCAGGGTGCCGCTGCACGAGAAGGCGTTGAAGATACTGGAACGATATGATGCCAATGCCGACAGGCTGTTCCCGTTCAGGCAAATACACACCTACAACCTCGGCATACGGGAACTGCTGAAGCGTTGCGGCATAGACAGGATGGTCACCATCCTCGACACGCACGGCTACAACACCGTGCAGAAGCCCTTGTACGAGGTGGCCACCAGCCACACGGCACGCAAGACCTTCGTGGGCAACCTATACAGGCAGGTACCCGACCCCAACCTGATAGCCTCCATGTCGGGGCATGTGGAGGGCAGCAGGGCGTTCAGCCGCTACCGCACGATAGACGATGACATGAAGCGCAGGCTTGTGGACATGATAGATTAGAGAGAAAGGAGGACATACATATGAAAGTGACCGCATTCATCCGGAAGACCGCCGCCAAGAACAACATCACCGACCAGGCACGGGTCTATTTCCGTGTCCGGGACATCGGCGGCGTGGACATCAAGGCAGCGAGCGAACTGTCCATCAACCCCAACCACTGGAGCCCGGAACGGCAGGGCTACAAGCCCCGCGTGGCTCTGGTGTCGGAGGAGAAGAAGATGAACTTCGACAAGGACGTGCAGCAGATTACCCACCTCATCACGAAAGAGTACCACCGTGGCGTGGACGGCAACTGGCTCAAGGGGCTGATAGAGGAATACCACCATCCCAACATCAACGCGAGGGGCGGCAACAAGGCCGACGAGTACCTGCTCTCGTACCAGATACGGAAATACATCGACGAGACCCCGCTTGCGGACGAAAGCCGCAAGCACCACCTCGACAATCTCAACAAGGTGCTGCGCTACGAGCGTTTCCGGCACGAGGTGTTGCACCAGAGAGGCTTCCGCCTGTGCATAGACACCGTAACGGCTGACGACATCCGGGACTTCAAGCTGTGGATGCAGGAGGAACACAAATATGTGGCCATGTATCCCGTATTCTATCGGAACGAGAAACTTCGCGATGTGGGGCAGAGGCGTTCCGAGAACAGCATGTCTGGATCGCTCTACCGCATCCGCACCGTTGTCAAGTGGTGCATCAAGCGCGGGCTGACAAGGAACAACCCTTTCGACCAGTACCAGATTGCCCGTCCGATGTACGGTGACCCCTTTTACCTGACCCTCGAAGAGCGGGACAAGGTGTACTATGCCGACCTGAGCGGCATGGGACCGACCTACCCGGTCTATCGCGACATCTTCATGTTCCAGTGCCTGATAGGATGCCGCGTGAGCGACCTGAACAGGCTGACCAAGGCCAACATCGTGGACGGCTTCGTGGAGTATATCCCGCAGAAGACGAAGATGGAACATGCCAATACAGTGCGTGTGCCGCTCAACCAAAAGGCACGGGACATACTGGAACGCTACAAGGATCTGGAGAACGCTCTGCTCCCCCGGTTCTCGCATTTTGGCTACAACAAGAAGATAAAGGAGATACTCAAGTACGTGGGCATCGACCGAAAGGTCATAGTCCTCGACCCCAAGACAAGGGAGGATGTGGCAAGACCTTTATACGAGGTCGCATCTACCCATACGGCACGCAAGACCTTCATTGGCAATCTATACAGACAGGTCAAGGACCCGAACCTGATTGCCTCCATGTCGGGACATTCGGAGGGCAGCCGGGCTTTCGCGCGGTACCGCAAGATTGACGACGAGATGAAGAAGGAGCTGGTAAACCTTCTGGACTGACAGTCTCTCTTTTCCACTTATCCTTTTATATCAACCTGTAATAATACAATATGAATATGGACGGGCAGAAACAGACATACGAACAGTTCAAGGCGGACATCTTCCAGTGGAAGGACACGCACAGGGAGGAATACCGCCGCTTTGCGAAAATGATGGCGGACGGTAACGAGATGCAGTACCTCGCCGTATGCCGTGCCATATTCAAACAGCTGCCCGGAATCAAAAAGGAATGGCAGATGTCATGGTGCGACGACAGCACGGACGCTTTCAGGAACATCGGCCTGCATTTCAAGGATAACGCTGTACCGGGGCAGATCGTGGAGCTGTACAGGAAACAAAGGGAAGAGGATGCAACCACTCCTCCGTCTTCCTTCTGGGGCAAGGTCAAGTCCTTTTTTAGAGACATGTCCGGGCATGTCACTCTATCTGCTCCACTTGTATTGAGCTGGCTGTATTACGGCAAGAGTTTCGAGGCAATGGTGGACATGGTTAGCAGGCAGGCGGGACATCCCAAGGCGGGGAATGCCGAGCGGATGGGCTGTTCCATTGTCGTTCGCCAGATTATCGAAGTGTCCATAAAGAACGGCTTCCGCACAAAGGAGGACTGGGACAAACATTTCGCCATGAAAGGCGCAATCGAGAAAGGCAGCATCGGAGAATGGGCATTGCAGTCCGTAAAGGACGGGATGGGTGATAGTGATGCCGATACCGGAAATAACTCGACAGAAGCGGCAGACTCCGTCACCGGAACGGCACCACAGGCGCAGCGGACGGCCGGAAAGAAGAAGATACAGGAGCGGCCGCTCGCGGATTACCTCAAGTGCGGAAATAAAGAGGCAGTCATACAATGTATCCGCCGTTTCGTTTCCATAAACACGAGTGCCGTCCATCAGGCACTCCCGTTCTATGTGCTGAAAGACCTGCGGCTGGTGGCCGGGATGCACGCCGCGAAGGAGTACAGCGTGGGGATGGCATTGCAGTTCCCCGACCTGCCCTCGCTGAAAAGCGAGAGCGCCATACGGCAGGCGGTCGGCTTCCTGAAGGCGGCAAAGCATGTCATCAAGGACGGGAAAGATCAGATGGCACCTCTTATCGAGAGTGACGAGAACCGAGACCTGTACCGGACACTGGCAGCGGAAATCAGAGAAATCGCTGCCGATGATGAAGCGGAAACTGTGGCCGGATAGGGCAAAACGAGCCGTTTTACATGGACATGCAGACTTGAATTGTCATGACAATTTAAGACAAGGCATTATATATCAATTCGTTTCAATTCCTATATACTTTTGCACCGTCAATCCTCTTCCCGGGGATAGGCGGTGCTTCTCTTTTACAAGCCATCGGAAGGGAGGCGTCAGGGAACTTTTGAAGATGGTCATCACAAAATTCAAAAACTGATATTTATGATTACCATAGAAAGTCTGGTCGAACAGGGTGCGAACGTGAAACTGGAAGTCACGCCCGCCGACCTTAAGATGTTTGCCGAGTCCATCGTGCAGCGCACCATCATGGCACAGCAGGAGGAAAGGGACGCCGCCATGAAGCGTGAGGCGGAAGAGACTTGGCTTAATACGAAACAAGTCCGTGAACTGCTCAATGTATGCGAGGGCACGCTCAACCTGTGGGCGAAGCGCGGCTACCTCGTGCCTGTCAAGGTAGGCAACAAGAACATGTATGCCAAGTCCGACATACGCCGCATACAGACGGGAGGGAAATCCGAGAGTGTGACATCCTATTGCAAGAAGAAAAATGGCTGACATGACAAACATCCGGCTCGAACTGTGCAACCGGATCCGCATGGAGGCGGAACATATCAATGATACCGATTTCCCGTTGGAAGTTTTCCCGCAGACGATGCAGTCCGTCATCCTTGACATGGCCCGGTACGAGAACTACAAGGCCGAGTTCATAGCGACGGCCATGCTGTCGGCTGTGTCAGCGGCATTGGGCGGCACCTACCGTATCCGCATCAAGGGCGAGTGGCAAAGCAACGCCGCCCTTTACATCATCCTCGTGGGCAGGCCGGGACTGGGCAAGACACCGCCGCTGGAGGCGGCATACCGTCCCATACGGAAACACGACTATGCCCTGTTCAAGGCGTATGAGACGGAACTGGAGGTATGGAAAGCCGCCGGGGAAAACGGGAAGAAGCCCGTGCTGCGGCGTACCGTCGTGTCCGACTTCACCCCCGAATCGCTCCTGCTGACACACAACAACAATCCCCGCAGCGTGGCCATCCTGGTGGACGAGATCATGGGCATGTTCAACTCCGCCAACCGCTACACCAACGGACAGCTCATCGAGCAGCTGCTCACGGCATGGAGCGGCGGGGCGCTGGACGTGACAAGGGTGAGCAGTACAATACCGATCCACATAGAACAGCCGTGCATCAATATCGTCGGAACTACTCAAACCAAGCGTGTACATGAACTGCTGACGAAAGGTTTCGAGGATAACGGACTGCTCGACCGCTTCCTGTTCGTGCTGCCCAAGTCTTGGAAAATGTCGAAATGGACTGATTGGGATGATGGCGGAGTGGACAGGGCGGCTCTGCCGGCGGCACGATGGGAGCAGATACTTTCAAAGGTTCTTGCCCTTGACTATGACATCGGGGAGGAAGAAAGGATGCCCCATGTGCTGTCTATGGACAGGGAGGCAAGGGAATATTTCTTCTCTTGGTGGAACAGGAAAGTGGAACGCATCAACCGGATAGAGGACGACGCCGAGGTGGACAGCCGTGAGATGAAGCACCCGGCGCAGGTGGCACGGCTGGCCCTGCTCATGCAGGTGTTGCGGTATGCCATCGACGAGAGCCACCTGCAGTCTGTGGATACGGCATCGGTAAAGGCCGCCATCCGGCTGAACGGCTACTTCGAGGACTCGTACCGCCGCATCCGCTCATTCGTGGCGGAGGACATGTGCGAGGATCCGCCCAAGGTGCTGCTGTCGCTGTTGCCGGACACGTTCGACACGAAAACTGCCATCGCCATTGGGAAGGAATTGCAGAATGTCAGCGAGCGCACGGTGATGAACTACCTCAAGGAGCTGTGCCGGAGCAGGCTGCTGCGGAAGTCCAAGGCCGGGCATTACGAGAAAATCATATATGATAAATCTGGAAAATTTAGTTATATCTCAAAATTTCACATCATAATATCTTGTAAATTAATAGTTTATATTGTGATGTGTTTTTATCAAGAAACAAATTAGGAACAGAAACACGAATTATCTTATTTTCTTGTTTTTTTGTTTGCACTACCTTTCTTTCTCTTCACTTGTTCGTACTTTGAGTATTTTTCCAAGTCATTTCACACGATTTTCATCCTCTCGCCAAGAGTGATTGTTGCAGTCATCTATGGATGAATAACTACAGCCAAAAGAAAAAAGGACAAATCTCTGTTTCTTTCAAGGAACATTGTTTTTTGCAAAGGTAACCATTTCCCTCAAAACACCTATACAGGCAGTCCAATATATCTGCCTATATTTAGTTTACTTTAGTTTAGCATATATATAAGCTAATAGACTAAACTAAACCTTTACCGAAGTTCTCCCCCTTACTTTTATATTCACAGTCAAAAGAGAAGATAATCGCACCGATATTTTCTTTTTTCGCTGCATCCCAATTTTACGGAAGTTCCTTTTATCGTAACTTCTGCCATAGGCATTTTATCCTCGCATCCCAACTTTCGGTCTGCCTGATGAGAATTGTGTCGCAAAGGTACTTGTCATGTCTTTCTTGTATTCAAGGTCACAGCCTGACGGTTCCCGACAAAATCTCCACGCTCCGCTTTGCAGAGGTCGTATTTGGTCGTGAAACCCTGCATAAAGAGCCATAACACCTTTTGAGGCGACATAATTTTCAATCAAGCCCGAAAGTAGCTGAAATGCTAAAAGAGGGAAAATAAAAAACTTAAAACTTAGGATTATGGCAAACTATGCAACAAACATTTTCTACGCAAGGACGGAAAACAAAGCAGACCTCGACAAGATAGAGGCATTCTTGGATGACACTTTCGACGGCTTTGTCAATAGACACAGCGATAGCGTGGATGCGGAGTTTACCTCTCGTTGGGTTTATCCGGAAGAAGAAATCGACAGACTGATAGCTTCGTTGGAAGCCAAAGACAAAACTTATATCAAAATTCTGTCCTACGAATTT
>OEFA01000510.1_pt1 | contig 13618 bp, 7 predicted proteins | sample 1495601 | NCBI WGS metagenome assembly OEFA01 (sample SAMN02324081, study PRJEB22366) | human gut metagenome | biome: human | place: Canada: Ontario | collected 2010-10
TCGGCGGCAGTCGCAGCCTTAGCTTCCTCGGCTTCGGCGGCCAGCCGAGCGTCGGCGGCGGCCTTGGCGTCGCGGGTCTTCTTGTTGTCGGGGGCAACCTTGCCCATCGCACGATCCAAATCGCGCTTGCGGGACTTGCCCAACCAGATGCTCAGGGCGATTACGATAACCGCCGCCACAATCACGCCAAGAACGGCGAGCACAGTATTCATATCCATACCTGTCAAGTCTAGCCCGCAGATGGAATCCCCTACGAATTCGGCAGTCTCAGGCCGACAATTCCACCCGGCGACTTAAGCTGAACCGCATGGCACATTCTTCACGTATGACGTCGCTGCAGCGCCGCGAGCAGCTGATTGAAGTCGGACGCTCGCTATTCGCCGCCAAAGGCTTCGAAGCGGTAAGCGTGGAGGAAATCGCCGCGCACGCCAAAGTCTCCAAGCCGATTGTGTATGAGCATTTCGGCGGCAAAGAGGGCCTGTATGCCGTCATTGTGGATCGTGAGATGCGCGCGCTGACCGGTACGCTGACCGCCGCGCTTGACGATCCGACCGTGCACCCGCGCCAGATTGTGGAACGCACGGCGCTTGCGCTCCTCACCTATATCGAAGAGAATGCCGAGGGGTTCCAGGTACTGGTACGCGACTCGCCGAGCACCGACCCGTCCGGCTCATTCAGCTCGCTGATGGGAGACATCGCCGTACGCGTTGAAGACATTCTTTCCGAAACATTCAAACGGCAGAAGCTGTCTGCCAAGGGCGTGCCGTACTACGCGCAGATGCTGGTGGGCATGACCGTATTCACCGGGCAGTACTGGGCCGACCGGCCAAAGGTGAGCAAGGAGCAGCTGGCTGCATACATTGTGGATTTGGCCTGGCATGGCCTGAGCCGGCTTGACTCCAAGCCCCAGTTGTTCTTTGAGGGCGCCAAGGCGCGGAAGGAGGCCGAGCGCCGAGCCAAGCGCGAGTCCGATTCCGGCAGCCCGGATTCAGACCAGACGAGTTCTGCCCAATCGGATCCCGAGCACGCCACCGGGGAAGATTCAGGGTTGCAGAACATGCGTTCAGGGGCACAGGTTACGCAACACTCTGCCGAGTCGGGAGGCGAAGTGCTACGGTTTGAACAGGAAACTGAACATAACGACTAAATATGTGAGGACGTAAGACTTTCATGGCCAGCACGGCAAAGACGCTCACCTTTGTGATCCCCGCATACAATATGGAGTCCTACCTTGACCGTTGCGTGAACTCGCTGCTTTCGGCAAGCGACATCAGCGACCTCGAGGTGCTGATTGTGGACGACGGTTCGAAAGACGGCACGCTGGAGTACGCGCGCAAGCTGGAACGCACCAATCCGGGCGCCGTGCGCGCGATTCATCAGGAGAACAAGGGCCACGGCGGCGCGGTGAACACCGGTATCGCGGCGGCGACCGGCATGTACGTCAAAGTGGTGGATGCGGATGATTGGGTCGACCCGCAGGCCATCGACACGGTTCTGGCCACGTTGCGTGCACAGCATGACACCGACGAACCGATTGACATGCTGGTGACCAATTACGTGTATGACAAGGTGGCCAAGCGTCACAAGACCGTAGTGAACTTCCGCCGTGTAATGGAGGCCGGCCGCGTGCTCGGCTGGGATGACCTGGGCAAGTTCGGTCTGGCGCAGTACATCATCATGCATGCGCTCACCTTCCGCACGCAGGTGGTGCGCGATTCCGGGCTGAAGCTGCCGGAGCACACGTTCTACGTCGATTTCTATTACTCGTACCAGCCGTTCCCGTGGGTGAAGCGCATCCAGTACCTCGATGTGCCGTTCTACCACTACTTCATCGGGCGCGAGGGTCAGAGCGTGCAGACCGACGTGATGATTAAGCGTGTGGACCAGTTGCGGCTCGTCAATCGGCTGATGACCGAGGCCACGCCCGAACGCGGTACGGTGCCGGAGGGGCTGTACCGGTACATGATTCACTTCCTGGCGATCGAATCGTGCGTTACCTCGACGTTCCTGATTCTCTCGCGCGATCCGGCCAACTACGTTAAGAAAACCGAGCTGTGGGATGCGATTGACGCCTATTCGCCGGCCATCGGCAAGGATGTGCGCTCGCAGCTGATGTCCCACGCGCTCAATCTGCCCGGCAAAACCGGCCGCTGGATCGTGCGCAACGGCTATCTCATCGCCGAACGCATCGTCGGCTTTAACTGATTCGGATTGTGGTTTTGCCCTGCTGACGCGTTATCAGCAGGGCATCCCTATTACCTCCCCAGTCGAGGTTTTACTACTCGGCCCAACGGTCGGACATCGCGAAGCTGTTGTGCATCAGGTTGCTGGAGGTGTATAGCACGTCGTTCAGCAGCTTGGTTGTGTGCTCGCGCAGGTAGTCGGCCATCTCGTCGTTGGCCGCTTCGAGCGCATCCGCCACGCCTTGCACATCCTTCTCATCGCCGTGGCCGCCATCGAGCGGCCATGCATTCGTATCCGTCGATTCGGCATCGCTTCGAGCAAGCAACTGCTCATCCGTGCGCTCGATGAGCCGGTGCCCGAACGCGCGCACGCCTTCTGCATAGCCCTCGATGAACCGGTTCGTCTCATACCAATGCGCGTCGGCCACGACGGCGATCAGGCGGTTCGTCCAATACAGGTTGCCGGTGGAGACTTCGGGCGTGGTGTCGCGCAGGTAGGCAGGCGTGTCGTTGACGTTCGCGTAGAACGGCGCGGCGGCGGTGAACGGACCAGAGCCGAACGATACCCACATCACCGTGCGATTGGCCGCCGGCACATACGGACGGACCTGAATCGCCACCATATGGCCGGTGCGGTTCACGCCGATCGGACGGTAACGGTGGCGCGATTCCGCCGTGCCGGTCGTGCCGTACGGGTCGTACGGCGTGCCTTCGAAGTGCGAGGACAGCAGGAAATCAACGTCTTCGAGGCTCACCTTGTCTTCCGGCACGCGGCACCACGGGATGTCGTCGGATTCGGGCGTGTAGCGGGCGGCCGGCGAATCCCAGTCCTCGCTGGGGTTGAGGCGGCGTTGCATGTACCAGGCACGCGGCGTGTTGTAGATATGGTCCTTCGGCGTCGCGGTGCCGAAGGCCTTGCGCGGGTTGAAACGGGTGGGAAGGGCAACGGTTGTTCCGAATCCGGCGCTATGCGCGTGACGGCCGTTGGAAGAGACCGGCGTTCCCATTGTGCGGTCGAGGTGATGCGTGGCCATGAACTCGCGCAGGTCGGCGCTGCATAGGTATTCGCGCTGCTCGCCGAACGCATCGGCGAGGTCGAAGTCGTCGATGCCGAGCTGGTTGGGGATCGTGGCATAGCAGTCGTCGGGCACTCGGCGGGCGATCCAATGGTGGCCGCCGATGGTCTCGACGTACCAGATCTCGTCCACATCCGAAATAATCACGCCGTTCGATTCGTAGGTGCCGTAGGTTTCGAGCAGTTCGCCCAACCGCGCGACGCCCTCGCGCGCGGTGGTGACATACGGCAGCACAAGGGTGATGATGTCTTCCTCACCGATACCGCCGGGCTGCTCGGCCTGATAATCGGTGCTGTCCGGTTCGCCGACAGCCGGCCGCAACTCGACCATCGGGTCCGCACCGAGCACGCGCTCGTTGACAGCGATGGTTTCGGTGGCGCTCATCGCCACGTTGTGTTCGTTGGCACCGGCTTCGGCCAGAATGCCACGATTATTCAGCACGTTCGGTGCGATGGTGTACCGGCAAGGATTGTCCGGTAGTTCGATTTCGACATGGCTCAGCACGCTGCGGTAGTGGCGCGGCTGGTCGTCGGGGGCGACAGCGACGAAGCGCTTGGGATCGTAACGGCCCGAGCCCGAATCGTCATCGCGGGCGATGATGGTGGAACCGTCGTAACTGGCATTTTTGCCGACAAGAATCGTGGTGCATGACATGGGACACCATTCTAGGAGCCAGGCTGGTCGAAACAAAAAAATCCTTGGAACCATTGCGATTCCGAGGATTTGTTGTGCCCCCTGTGGGATTCGAACCCACAACCCACGACTTAAAAGGACGCTGCTCTAACCGTTGAGCTAAAGGGGCAACTCTTCTAAAATACACACCGTTTTGGGATATTTCAACTACGGCGTTGCGTACACGTTTGCGTACGCGATTGGCCCAACGCACGGCACAGCACACGCAATGTGGCCCAAATCGCAGCCCAAATCGCATATCGCCTCTAGCGATAGATAGCCGCCGGCGACTACCCTTGTACATTATGAGTGAATCCCCCAATTGGAGCAATCCCCTGCGCGACTCGCGCGACCTCAGACTGCCCCGTATCGCCGGCCCATGCAGCCTCGTCATTTTCGGTGTCACGGGCGATCTGGCACAAAAGAAACTACTGCCGGCCGTCTACGACCTGGCGAACCGTGGCCTACTGCCGCCGAGCTTCGGTCTGACCGGTTTCGCCCGCCGCGACTGGACACAGGAACGGTTCATCGAATTCGTCAAGGCCGCCGTCCAGGCGCATTGCCGTACGCCGTTCAAGGAGTCGACTTGGCGCAATCTGGCCGCCGGCATCCGCTTCGTGCAGGGTACGTTCGACGACCCGGAGGCCTTCGAGCGTCTGAGCGCCACCGTGCAGGAGCTTGACCGCGACCGCGGCACGCAGGGTAACCATGCCTTCTACATGTCGGTGCCGCCGCGCGCATTCCCACAGGTCGCCAAGCAGCTGGCCGCCTCCGGCCTGTCGCGCTCGTCCGAGGGCGCATGGCGCCGCGTGATCATCGAGAAGCCGTTCGGCCATGATCTGGCCAGCGCCAAGGAACTCGACAGCGTGGTATCCGAAGTGTTCGACCCGAGCTCCGTGTTCCGCATCGACCACTACCTCGGCAAGGAAACCGTGCAGAACCTGCTGGCCCTGCGTTTCGCCAACGCCATGTACGAGCCGATCTGGAACGCCAACTATGTGGACCACGTGCAGATCACGATGGCCGAGGACATCGGCATCGGCGGCCGCGCCGGCTATTACGACGGCATCGGCGCCGCACGCGACGTCATCCAGAACCACCTGCTTCAGCTCATGGCTCTGACCGCCATGGAGGAGCCGGTGAGCTTCACCGCCAAGGACCTGACCGCCGAAAAGACCAAGGTGCTTTCCGCCGTGCGCCTGCCCAAGGACCTCGCCGCCAACACCGCGCGCGGCCAGTACGCCAAGGGCTGGCAGGGCTCGCACGAAGTGGTCGGCTACTTGGAGGAAAAAGGCATCGACCCCAAGAGCACCACTGAAACGTACGCCGCCATCCGCCTCGATATCGACACCCGCCGCTGGGCTGGCGTGCCGTTCTACCTGCGTTGCGGCAAGCGCCTCGGCAAGCGTGTAACCGAAATCGCCGTGGTGTTCAAGCGCGCCCCGCATCTGCCGTTCGAGCAGACCGCCGTGCGCGAACTCGGCAAGAACGCCATCGTGATTCGCGTGCAGCCCGACGAGGGCGTCACCATGCGCTTCGGAGCCAAGGTGCCGGGCGGCTCCACCATGGAGGTCCGTGACGTGAACATGGACTTCAGCTACGGCCGCTCCTTCACCGAGAACTCGCCGGAAGCCTATGAGCGACTGATTCTGGACGTGCTGCTCGGTGATCCGCCGTTGTTCCCGACCACCGAAGAGGTGAACCTCAGCTGGGAGATCCTCGATCCGATTGAACAATTCTGGTCCACGCTTGGCCAGCCGCAGGCCTACCGCGCCGGTACGTGGGGTCCGGCACAGGCCGACGAAATGCTGGCGCGCGACGGCCGCCACTGGAGGATGCCATGATCATCGATATGCCGAACACCCGCACCCGCGAGATTGCGCACAAAATCGAACAGCTGCACGAGGAGCGCGGCGAATCGGCGACCGGCCGCGTGCTGACGCTGCTCATCGCCACCGAGGACGCGGACCTAGAGCATGCGCTGGAAATCGCGAACTCGGCCAGCCGTGAGCACCCGTGCCGCGTGATTGCCGTAGTACCGGATACCAATCCTGCCGATCAGTCCGGCGAAGGCGAACCGAACGCGGCCGAAGTGGCCGCCGAGGTGAGCGCGAGTCGCGATAATCCGGCCGTCGATTTGACCGACGGCCCGAACGATCCGAACGATTCCAACCTGAACGCCCAAGTGCGATTCGGCGCGGACGCCGGTGCCGGTGAGATCATCATCTTGCGTCCGCGCGGTGGCCTTATCAACCACCCGGATACGCTGGTTATCCCGCTGCTTGTGCCGGATGCGCCTGTAGTGGCGTGGTGGCCGACCACACCGCCGTCGAACCCGGCCAAGGATCTGATGGGTGCGATGGCCCGCAGTCGCATCACCGACGCGTTGCACTCCAATAATCCGGAGGCCACGATTGAGCGTTTGCGCCGCAATTGGACACCGGAAGATATCGACTTGTCCTGGACACGACTGACCGTCTGGCGCGCAATGCTCGCCTCGATGCTCGATCAGCCGCCGCACCTGCCCATCACCGCCGCGAAGGTGACCGGCAAGGCCGACTTCCTGCCTATGGAAATGCTGTGCGCATGGCTGCGTCTGAAACTTGGCGTACCAGTCGAAACTGAGTTCGTGCCCGACGCGCAGGCCGTGACCGGCGTGTACCTGACCCGTGAGGACGGTGTGATCTCGCTGGAACGCCCGTATGAGGACCAAGCGCTGATCTCGCTGCCCGGCCAGACTCCGCAGGAAGTGTCCGTGCCGATGCGCACCATCGAGGACTGCCTGACCGAGGAACTGCGTCGCATCGATCCCGATGAGATCTACGCCGAGGTCATCAACGAAGGCTGGGATCTGATTCGTCACTGAAGTCGGTAGAACCCGTTGCCACAGCGGCGTTGGAATGAGTTCGGCAATTGTGGCCGAGCCATGCCAACGCCGTTGCTCATCGTTTCCTACCTCATGCGATGCCGAAGCTCATGCCCGCGGAGTAATAAAGTGACATATGCGATGTCGCACAATGTGGATTGTGTTGTCAACTGACAACACAATCCACATTGCAAAGTACGACACATACCCCATACAAGGACCATACATGGCAACTCGAAAACTCATTGTGTATCCGAATAAAGATCTGATGATTCAGGCTGGCGCGCAACGTTTTGTCTTGGCGCTACTCGATTTGCTCGCCGAACGATTGCCTGATGGCACGCATCGCACGCGTGTGGATGTGGCGCTGTCTGGCGGTTCGGCCGCGCAGCCGCTGGGCTTGGTGCTGAACGATCCGCTGGCTGACGCGATTGATTGGTCGCGCGTGCATTTCTGGTGGAGCGACGAACGTTTTGTGCCGGCTTACGACACCGATCGCAATGCTTTGGAGGCCCGTCGCCTGCTGCTTGACCAGCTGGTGGCAGATGGCAAGCTGCCTGAGTCGAATATTCATGAGATGGCGGCCGATACCCGTTCAGCCGATGACATCGCCGATGTGATGGATCAGGCCGACAGCGATGATGCTTCCGTTCGCGCCGCCGCCGATGCCGCGAATGATGCGTTGCTGGACGATGTCGCGAGCGACTATGAGCGCGAGTTGGTGAATGAATTGGGGCCGGAACCGGTAATCGATCTGATGATTCTCGGCATGGGACCGGACGGTCACTATGCGTCGCTGTTCCCTGGTCATGATGAGGTCAAGGTTACTGATAGGCTCACCGTGGGTGTGAACCACTCCCCCAAGATGCCGCCGCTGCGTGTTTCATTGACCGCGCCGCTCATCGCGCGTTCACGCCATACGTGGTTCTTCGCCGCCGGTGCCGGCAAAGCCGAATCGCTGGCCCATGTCTTCGAGCAGCCCAACAACCCGGATTACCCGTCCTCCTACGCCAACGGAGTGGACGAGTTCATCTGGTTCTCCACCGAAGAAACCGTCACCGAGTTGTGAGTGAATTAAGCCCCCCTCTGATGAGGGGGCTTAATTCGTCTATGGCTACGCCTCGATCTCGGACTTGCCCTCTTCGCCGCCGGCCCCTGCAATTAGGGACTCGCCTGCGGCGAGGCTCAGTGTTGGCTCGGCGGCATAGCCGCCTCGCTCCGAAGAGGGCCGGGGAGCCCACCGGGCTCCCCTAAGCCCGAGATCGCGAGGCTACGCCTCGATCTCGGACTTGCCCTCTTCGGCCCAGAGGGTGTGGAACACGCCGGGCTTGTCGACGCGACCGTAGGTGTGGGCACCGAAGAAGTCACGCTGGGACTGGGTCAGAGCGGTGGGCAGGCGCTTGGAGCGCAGACCATCGTAGTACGCCAGGGAGCTGGAGAACACCGGGGTCGGGATGCCGGCCTCCACCGCGCGAACGATCACGCGACGCCATGCATCCTGCGATTCGCCGATGATCTTCTCGAAGTACGGATCGAACAGCAGGGAAGCCGGCGGGTTATCGCCCCTGAAGGCCTCGGTGATGCGGTCGAGCAGGAACTGGGCGCGAATAATGCAGCCGCCACGCCAAATGCGGGCCACTTCGGACAGGTTGATATCCCAGCCGTATTCCTTGGCACCGTCCTGAATCTCGTTCAGGCCCTGAGCATAGGCCACGACCTTGGAAGCGAACAGAGCCTTGCGCACGTCCTCGACGAACGCGGCCTTGTCTTCTCCGGCCAGATCGATGGTCTTGTTCGGTCCAGCCAGACCTTCCTTCTGAGCGTCTTCACGCAGCTCACCGTGCGAAGACAGTGCACGAGCGAACACGGCTTCACCGATGGCAGCCACAGGAGAACCACATTCCAGACCAGTCTGCACGGTCCACGTACCAGTACCCTTCATGCCGGCATGATCCACGACCACGTCCACGAACGGCTTGCCGGTCTCGGCATCCTTGTGGTGCAGAATCTCAGCGGTGATCTCGATCAGGTAGGAGTCAAGGTCGCCCTTGTTCCATTCAGCGAACACGTCGCCAATCTCCTCGGCATCCATGCCGAGTCCACGGCGCAGAATGTCATACGCCTCACCAATCACCTGCATATCGGCATACTCGATGCCGTTGTGCACCATCTTGACAAAGTGGCCGGCACCATCGGTGCCGATGTGGGTCACGCACGGTTCGCCGTTCACCTTGGCGGCGATGGACTGAAGAATCGGGCCCAAGGTCTTCCAGGATTCCGCAGTGCCACCGGGCATCAGAGACGGGCCGTTGAGCGCGCCTTCCTCACCACCGGACACACCGCAACCCACGAAGTGGAAGCCCTTGGCACGTACTTCCTTCTCACGCTTGATGGTGTCCTTGAAGAAGGAGTTGCCACCGTCGACGATGATGTCGCCCGGTTCGAACACCTCTTCCAGCTGCGCGATGGTCGCGTCGGTCGGAGCACCGGCCTTGACCATGATGATGGCGGTACGCGGACGCTTCAGGGACGCGGCGAATTCCTCGAGCGTTTCGGCCGGCACGAAGTTGCCTTCGGTGCCATGCTCGTTCATGAGCTTCTCGGTACGCGAGTAGTGGCGGTTGAACAACGCCACCGTGTTGCCATGGTGCGCCAGATTACGCGCCAGATTGGAGCCCATCGTGGCCAGTCCAATCACACCAATGTTTGCTGTAGCTTCGGCCATGTGCCTTGCCTTTCGTTTGATTGTCCCATCGTCATCACGCGCGTCACAAAACAGCGCATCAGCGGAGGGAATCATTCCTTCAACGCTTGAAAGTGTATCCCGCTTACCACCCACACGCGAGGGCTGTCTTAGGTTCTACGCACCTTCTGCCCGCGAAGCGTAATTACTTGCCGGCCATTCACATACGCCCGGCCTTGGAAGGGTCGATATGCATGGTCTGGAAGCGATTGGCCATGTAAGCGTCGCTGTAGCGTTCGCTGAACCACATCGCGACCGGTGAATCCTGCGGCTGGCCGGCCATGCGCCCATACCAGCAATCCAAGGCCATCAGCGTGAAGGCAATGTCGATCACCATCAGCACCGTGCATACCGCAGTCAGCGAATACCGCGCTTTCCATGGAATGCGATTAATCAGAGCCAGCAGTCGCGGTAACAGCCACTTGACCCACACCACACCAATCAGTCCCCAGAAGAACATGAATTGGCCTGAAGTACGTCCGTCGATGGACAGCCAACGGCCGGTGTAATCCCACGCGGTAATACCAAACGCCGCTTCCATGAACCAGCTGGTGCAATATTCGAACGCGCCGCCGATCACCGCCGAAGCGCAGAAAATCAAGAACGGATTCGCCTTCCACAGGCGATTCAGGCACACGGTTACCAATACCGCACCACAGCCGTAAATCGGCGAGAACGGGCCCCACAGCAAACCAGCGCGGTCCTGAAGTTCACCGTTATACAGCGCCATATGGTAGATCGTCTCCACAATCAGGCCACCCACCGAAGCGATGGTAAACAGCCAGAAGATATTGAAAAAGTCCAGCGCAATATAGCCCTTGCCGGACTGGTCGCGGCCTAGCATGCCGGCCGCCACAGCCGATTCATAATCATCGCGATCGTCCATACGCCTGAGCGCGCGCTGCAGACGGCGTTCCTCGCTCAGGGAGGGATCGGCGGTCACCGAAATCACGACGAGAATAATCATCTGAATCAGCGGCAGCAGCAGGTTGAAGCCAAGGCCGGTCAGGGCCAGCGACAGCATGCCGTCGGCCAACGTCAACGGCATCAGCACGTAGGTCCAGCGCGCGGCATACCGGCGATGATTGCGCAGCAGCATCACGCCGAACACAATCAGGCATGCGGCACTGACTACCAGCACCACCGCATGAATCGCGGACAGGATGAAGGTCAGGCTCATCGCATCGACGTGCACATGACCATCCAGAATCTCGCGCACGGCATAGAGGATGGAAATCACCATAATCGGCAATGTGGCGAGTCCGTCCAGCAGCACGACCGCGCCATAGATGCGCGCCAGAATCGGTAATCGCTTGGCGTTCAGGTTCAAGCCGGCGTCGTCCAGTTCGACGGCCACCAGATCGGCCACGACTGCGGACTCGGCGTCACGGTTCTCCCACGGCTTGCCGGGGGTAGTGGCCGTGCCATCGTCCTTGAATTCAACCATGGTTTCCTCCCCACATAGCGTCCCCTCACCCTATCACCCGATTGCGGTTTTGCTGAACTTGATGGGCGGTCGGTACATGTCTGTCTACATTGCCGAGCACCGAGCCTATCCATCGCGTTCAGGAAACGTCCAAAAACCATCCAGAAATCTTGTCAATAAGTTCCAGAACGCCTTTCGCTCTGCCCAGCGACACACGATAAGCCGCTGGGCAGCAGCGTTATTCCGCCAAAAACATCATCAATCACCCCATTAATCTCCGGCAGCCGTATTACGCTACTACAAACGTAGCGCTACGATTAACGTATCGCTACGGAAAACGTAGCAACCAAGCAACACCAAGCTCCGGAGGTATCAGTGGGCAATATCTTCAAGGTCCTCAGACGCGACTTCCTGCGCCTGTTCAAGGTGCCGGCCGCATGGGTGATCCTGTTCGGCATGGTGTTCATCCCGCCACTGTATTCGTGGTACAACATCGTCGGCTTCTGGGACCCGTACGGCAATACCAAAGGCATCACCGTCGCCATCGCCAACAATGACGACGGCACCGACAACGCGCTCATCGGCAAGCAGAACCTCGGCGATCAAATCGTCAAGCAGATGAGAAGCAACGACCAGCTCGGCTGGACCTTCGTCACCGAAGCCGAGGCCATGGACCAAGTGGAATCCGGCAAGGCATACGCAGCCATCATCATTCCCAAAGACTTTTCCGACGATCTCGCCGGCGTGGTGACCGGCGGCAAGAGTCGGCCCACTCTGGAGTATTACGTCAACGAAAAAGCCAGCGCCATCGCCCCCAAAGTCACCGACGTCGGCGCGTCCACTGTGGACCGCACGGTCAATTCCACATTCGTCTCCACCGTATCCGAAGTACTTACCGAAGTCATCAATACGGTTGACGGCAAAGCCATCAGTACCGAAGACACCACCAAAGCCAAGGCCCTCACGGCCCTTGCCAAGGCCTCCGACGATGTGCAGCACACACGCAGCACCATCGCCAAGCTCACCACCAAACTCACCGACACCCCAGAGCAGACACGCACCGCACGTCAGGCGCTGGACGACGCGCGCACACTTGGCATCGACACTGCAGAAGGTCTGGCCGGCGTCTCCACCCTGATCGGCACTACCCAGACCAGTCTGAACGGCTTCGTCACCTCCACGTCCGAAGCGCTTGACCAAGGCTCAAGCCTGCTGAGCCAAGCCGCAGCACAGGCCAACCAAAGCGTGGGCACGGTAACCGGAACCATCAGCGCCGCCAATCAGCAGGTAGGCGGACTGATCAATACGGCGGAAGACATCAACCAAGCGAACGCCGACATCATCGACCAACTCAAAGGGCTGCCGAACGCCAATCGAGAACCGCTGCAATCCGCCATTGCCACACTGGAAAGCCGCAATAGCGAGCTTGCCGGCGCACTGGGCAACCTCGATAGCCTGAACACCACTATCGGCAATGCCTCCACAGACACCGCCGGATTGGCGCAGCATCTCAATACCGCCACCCAAACCACGGTGCGCGAGGCCAATACCGCTCGCGGCACCATCACCTCCGGCGCCATTCCTCAGCTCAACACCGGTCTCAACGCCCTCAGCTCGACCGCCAGCACTCTGTCGACCGGCATCACGTCGCAAGGCTCACTCATCGATCAGTCGAAGCATACCCTCGACCAACTCGACAAAGCAGCCTCCACCACGGTGACCGCGCTGCGCGACACCGATAAGGCGCTGGCCGGCGTACAAACCAAGCTCGATACGCTGGTCACCGACATCAAAGCCCTGAGCATCTCCAGTTCACTCAGTTCCCTGATCGGCACCGACGGCAAACTGGATGCCGCCACAATCGCCGACTTCATGCTCTCCCCCACTGTTATCAGCGAACAGGCCGTCTATCCGGTCGCCTCCTATGGTTCCGGCATGGCACCGCTGTTCACCACCCTGTCTTTGTGGGTGGGCGCGTTCGTGCTCGTGGTCATTCCCAAACTCGAAACCGACGATGAGGGCATCGACGATCTCACGCCAACCCAAGGCTATCTCGGTCGCTTCCTGCTGCTGGCCACGCTGGCTGCCGTCCAAGGCCTGGTCACGGCCATCGGCGATCTTGTCATCGGCATTCAATGCGCGAGCGCCCCAGTGTTTCTGCTCACCTGCGTCATCACCTCACTGGTGTATATGTCGGTGATTTTCGCCCTCTCCACCACGTTCATGCACGTGGGCAAAGGCGTATGCGTGGCGCTGGTCATTCTGCAGGTGCCGGGCGCCTCCGGCCTGTACCCGATTGAAATGATGCCCGCGTTCTTCCGCGCCATCTACCCGCTGCTGCCGTTCACCTATTCGATTGACGCGATGCGTGAAACCATCGGCGGCTTCTACGACGGCCTCTGGTTCGCCTATATCGGCAAATTGCTGATTTTCGTGGTTCTGGCCTTTGCGCTTGGCCTCGGCGCCCGGCCGAAACTGGCCAATCTCAACCGCCTGTTCGCGCGGGAAATCAAGGAAAGCGACATGATTATCGGCGAGCCGGTGCACCTGCCCGGCAGCGAATACCGTGTCACTCAGGCCATTGCAGCACTGGCCGACCGCGACGAATACCGTCATGCCATCGAACGTCGGGCCGCCAAATTCGCCTACCAG
>OEFA01000519.1_pt1 | contig 13508 bp, 7 predicted proteins | sample 1495601 | NCBI WGS metagenome assembly OEFA01 (sample SAMN02324081, study PRJEB22366) | human gut metagenome | biome: human | place: Canada: Ontario | collected 2010-10
CGCGTTGCTCTGGCGCACTTCCGCTTCGGCCATCATCAGCAGCACGTCGGCCCAGCGGGCCAGCGGCACGTCGTTGGCCTGGAATCCGTCGGGATTCTCGATCGGAAATTTGTTGATGATATATCCGTCCCACGAAATCCCGATATCCTCTTTCCCGCGTTTCTGGGTTGGAATTCCGCTGTCGCTCGGATCGGCCTTGATCCAGTATTCGGAGAGAATCACCTCCCGGCGCTGGTCTTTTTCGTCGTAGCTGTCGTAAAGCGTCGGAGCCACATTGAAAGGCGTCCTCATCCAGCCGCCGCCCTGATTGGCGAAGGGGCTGGGCGATCCGTCGCCGTTCTTTTTCGACGCGTCGCTCGGCGTGGCGAGCATCATAAGCGGGAAGAAGTTGCCGTTCTGGCTGCCGCCGTCGGCACCCGGAGCGCAGCTCAACGCCATGATAATCTCGCACGAGAAGTCGTTTTTCGCATAGAACATCTCTTTGAACGGATTCGTACCCTGCTTGAAAAGCGAATATTTACCCGTGTTGAGTTCGTCGTACATCTCCAGGGCGCGTTTGTAGTAATCCGTCATGTGCGAACCTTCGTTCAGGCAGTGCTTCATCAGGCAGAAACGGGCGTAGTCGGCCGTGTAGCGGCCCTGTTCCGAGACGGTCTCGGGCAGTTTTCGGATCGCCTCCTCGAAGTCCGCGGCGATCCATCCGCACATCTCGTCGAGCGTCGGGCGCACGAGGTTCTCCAGCACTGCGTCGTTGATCACGTCGTCGGGATTCAGCACCGCCGGAACCGGTCCGTAGATGTGGAGCAGGTAGTACATCATCAGGCCGCGGCAGATGTGGACTTCGCCGAGCAGTTGCTTGCGCTTGCTGTCCGACAGAATATCGGCGCTGGCCGTCTCCAGCCGGCCGATGATCTCCGTAAAGCGGGTAATCTGCGAGAGTTTGCCGATGTGGCAGGGGTTGTTCTCACCCACCCAGCCGCGCTGGTAGTAGTAGGTATTGTTGAAGTTGGCTTTCGAGAGTTCGGCCCACTCGCCGAATCCGCCGACCAGCCATGGCGCCATGGCGTCCGACGGCGAGTCGAACATGCGGATGACGCCGCCTTCGGGAATGTAGAAACTGTGCTGTGTGCCGCTGTCGCCGATATAGTAGGTCCAGGTGTTGGTAAACGGCAGGTAGCAGGTCATGGCATAGGTTTCGTACTCGGCCTCGGTCGAAGGAAAGTTTCCCGGAAAGAGGCTGCCGTAAATTTCGGGGTCGAAATTGTTTTCGCAGCCATTCAGCGTGATGAGCGCCGCAGCCGTCCAGGCGAATATTTTCAGACGTTTCATTTTCGATGTGTCGTTTTAGGTTGTGTTTAGAAGTTGATTTTGGCGCCGAGCGAGAACGATCGCACCTGCGGGAACTGTCCGCGGGCTTCGTTCTGACCCGTGTAGATTTCGGGGTCGAAACCCGTGTACTTGGTGATTACGAAGGGGTTCTGAACGTCGAAATAGACGCGGATGCTCTTGATGTACTTCTGGACCGGGCCGAACAGTTTGCCCTGGATGGTGTATCCCAGCGTGATGTTGCGGATACGCATGAACGACGCGTTCTCCATGTCGGCATTCACGCCGCAGCCGCCGGGAAGCGCTCCCATCTTGCTGTATGCGATGCCCGGACGGGTTCCGTTGGGGTTGATCTGCGAGTTCCACAGCCGGTAAGCGTATTTGTTGGTATTGGGCGCGGGGGTGTTGACCAGCGGCCCGGCCTGTGCCGCGCTCAGGGCCATGTTATACTTGTAGGCGCCGAACTGGCCGTACATGAAGATGTCGAGGTCGAAATTCTTGTATACGAACGTGTTGCCGAAGCCCATGTAGAGGTCGGGCGTGGTGTTGCGCATGTGGATGTCGTTGATGTCGATGACGCCGTCGCCGTTTTTGTCGTCGATGATCGGGCATCCGGGCATCTGGGCTGTCGCCTGCAACGATTTCTGCGATTCGGGCATGTTGCTGCGGTCCATGTTGATGTAGCCGTCTATCTTGTAGTAGTACATTGCGGCCAGCGGTTCGTTGTCGCGCTGCTGGTAAGCCTGGTAGTCGTAGTTGGGCATCCGTTCTTTCCAGAATTGCTGTACGCGCGAGAGGGTCAGGTTGGTCCTCCATTCGAATTTACCCTTGAGGTTGACCGAATTGAGCGTGATTTCCCAGCCGCGGCGGTAGAAATGCGCACCGTTGATCGGACGCGACGAGAAGATGGCCAGCGGCGAAGTCGAAGCGTTGCCCAGCAGATCGGTCACGTCGTTGCGGTAGAGGTCGAAGCTTCCCGACAGGCGGTCGTCGAAAAGGTAAAAATCGACGCCGATGTTCTTCATCGTGGTCTTCTGCCAGCTTACGTCGGGGTAGTTGGCGCTTATCAGCAGGTAGGGGATGTAGAACGTGGAGTTGTTGTTGAATGTCACCTTGAAATCGCTGGGTTTGTAGACGCCGTAAAGCGAGCTTCCGAGGTTGTCCTGTCCGGATTTGCCCCAACTGGCGCGGATTTTCAGCAGGCTTATCCATTCGACATCGCGCAGGAACGGTTCGTTGGATATTTTCCAGGCCGCCGACACCGAGGGAAACAACGCATATTTCTTGTTGGGGAAAAACTTGTCCGTACCGTCGCGGCGGAGCGTTGCAGCGACTACATAGCGGTCGAGAACATCGACGCTCAACTTTGCGAACTGCGAACGTTTCTGGTTCTTGCCCGTGTAGGAGGCCGGTGTGATTTTTCCGGCGGCCGAGGAGATGTTGTGCTCGTTGATCAAGTCGTTGGTATCCTCGTACGAGATCGAATAGCCTTCGTAATCTTCGAGGTATTTACCCATTCCGACCAGCGCGTCGACCTGGATGATGTCGGCGAATTTCTTCGAGAACTGGAGCATGGCCTCCATCGTCTGGTTGCGGCGGCGTTCGGAGCCGATGTTTCCGCGCGATTTGTACATGCGGTCGAAGTAGATCGACGACGGCACGTAGGTCGATCGGCGCATGTTCTCCTGGTTGATGCCGTACACGCCTTTCAGGGTGATGATATTTTTCCAGATATTCAGGTCGGCCGTGAAGTTGAGCATGTAGTCGTTCTGTTTGGTCTTGTCCTGAATATCGTCGTACGATGCGGGGTTGGGAACGCTGTTGAAAATGGTGTACGAACCGTCCGCCTGTCGGAGCGGGAGGTAGGAAGGGTAGAGGAGCGCCGAGCTGAGCGAACCTCCGGCCGTGTTGCCGCGGTTGCCCACGTCGTCGCCCACCATGCCGTTGGTGTAGTGGTTCTGGTTGGCGTTGAAGGCCGACGAGAGTTTCAGGAAGGGAAACAACTGCACGCCTAAATTGCCGCGGAACGTGTATTTGGTCATCCCCGAGTTCGACACGGTTCCTTTCTGGTCGAAGTAGCTGCCGCCCATGTAGTAGGTGACGTGCTTCGTGCCGCCGCTCACCGTCAGGTTGTGATTGGTCGAGTAGCCGCTGCGCAGCACGTAGTCGGTCCAGTCGGTCGTCGTGGCTCCGGCGATCTCTTCGGGCGAGAATACGGGCGTCCAGCGCCCGTCGTAGGCCAGGCCGCCATAGGGGTACTGCTTGTTGTTGTAGAGGTAATTCTCTTTGCTGTATACGTTTGCGATGTTCATGTACTCCTGTGCGTCGAGCACGTCGAGGTACTTGTAATTGCGCGTGAAGGTATAGCTGCCTTCGTAGCTGATCCGGGGAGCGCCCTCGGAGCCTTTTTTCGTCGTGATGAGGATCACGCCGTCGGCGGCCCCGATGCCGTAGATGGCCGCCGAAGCGTCTTTCAGCACTTCGACCGACTCGATGTCCGCGGGGTTGAGACCCGCCAGGCCGGCGCGGTTGACGTTGCTCGGAAGTCCCGTTGCGCTGCCCAGCCCGATGGTGTTCGAAGGCATGATGATGCCGTCGACGACGTAAATCGGGTTGCCCGCACCGCGGATCGAGATGTTCACCTTACCGTCGGGCTGCGAACTGTTGACCGTGGCCTGGAGACCTGCGGCGCGTCCCAGCAGCATCTGCGAGATGTTGCTGTTCGCGGCTTTCGGCACGTCATCGGGTTTCACCTGCGCGATGGCCGTGGTCAGGTTGCGGCGTGACACCGTGCCGTAGCCCACGACGACCACTTCGTCGACCAGCTTGACATCTTCGGTTAGGTATACCTCGATCCCGGTCCCCGCCGCGGCGCGTACGGTCTGTGTCGTGTAGCCGATGTAGGAGATGCTGAGTACGAGGCTTTTGTTGCCTTCGATCCGGAACCGGCCCTGCGAGTCGGTCGTGGTTCCCTTGGTGGTTCCTTCGACGATCACCGTCGCACCGACGATCGGTTCCTTGGTTTTCCGGTCCAGCACACGACCCTGTACGCCTTCGATTTTGCGGCTCTCTTTCGCTGCGGCTTCGCGTTTGGTCAGCACGATCTGCTGTCCCTTGATCGTGTAGGCGATGTCGGTTCCGGTGAAAAGTTTCTCCAGCGCATCGGTCAACGGGACTTTCGTGACGTTGAGCGACGCCGTCCTGTCGACCCCGACCACCTGCTTGTTATAGAGGAACAAATATCCGCTTTGGGTCTCGATTTCGTCCAGTATGGCCGTCAGCGGTACGTTCGATTTATTCAGCGTGACGGTTTTGCTTTGGGCGTGCGCGGAACAGACCCAAAGAAGACACATGCACGTGAAGCACGTAAATAGGATTTGTTTCATAATTGACGTTGTAGTTTTGTTTCGATTGATTTGGTTTTTTGGGAGGATGGAGGAAGTAAAAGGTTTTCTGCAATAATAAAGGGGTTAGTTTGGTTTTTCGGCCGCGGCTTCAGGGCCGCTGTTATAAATAAGACGAACCACGTGCAAAACCCCACATCTTTTTTCGCATTCTCCCCGGATCGCGGGTGTTATACAACCGAAAAAACGGGCCATCCGGTTGATTGGCCCGTTTTCATTGGTTTCCGAACGGTCATTGATTTTTGTATACGCGGATAATTTTCTCCGAGAATCCGCTGTCCGATTCCTGGTGGCGGGGCTGTTCCTCGAAACGGATCGGCGCACTGATTTCCAGCAGGCGCAGGATCTGGTCGAATGTCTCGCCCCGGAAAGTCGCGCGGTAGACATAGTCGCCGAGTTCCGGGTCCATGACCTCGAACTGCACCCGGTATATCTGGCCCAGGCGGTTGAAAACGTCTTTCAGCGCATCGTCGCGGAAGGCGAGAATGCCGTCTTTCCACGAAGTCCCCCGGAATGTGTCTACGTCGGTTATCCGCATTGTGCCGTCGGCATAGTAACTCAACTGCTGTTCGGGCAGGAGACTGTTCTTCACGCCGCCCGCCGCAACGTCCACCTTGCCGCTGACCAGCGTCACGACGGTCTCGCGGAGCTTGTCGTAGGCGTTGATGTTGAACGCCGTGCCTTTGGCCGTGACGCTCAGGCCGCCGACTTCGACGACGAACGGTCGTTTTTCATCGGCGTGAACCTCGAAATAGGCCTCTCCGGTCATACGCACCGTGCGCTGCTCGCCGGCCCGGAAGCGGGAGGGGTATTCGAGCGAACTGCCCGTGTTGATCCATACGCGAGAACTGTCGGGCAACACGATCCTTGTCATGGTTCCGTAGGGCGCCGTCACTTCGTTGAAGGCAATGGTCTCTCCGGTACGGTTCGCCGCCTTCCACGCGAAGAACAGCGAGGCGGTCAGCAGCGGGATGAACAGCACGGCGGCAATGTGCCGGAACCGGTCGGTCAATGTCGGCCGGGGTGCAGCTGCTTGAGGCGGTTGTGTGCGCTTTGCCAGCACTTTACGCAATGCGGCGTCGGTGTCGATCCGCTTGGGGTCGAACGCCGGATGGGCCGCTTCCCATAGGTTTTTCAGCCGGAAGAAGTCTTCGCGCAACGCTTCCGACCGTGCCAGTTCGGTTCGCAGTTCTTCGCGTTCCTGTTCCGTGGCGTCGCCTGCGAGGTATCTGGCTATCCGTATATTTTGTTGTTCGTCCATGCGTCCTTGCTATCTTGAAAATACACTATACTTATATATATGACGGTTCGGCGGGGTTTTACCACACGTCCGAAAGCAAAATAATGCATATTGCGGTGTAAAATTCGCCCAGATACGTTTTGAGCAGATTCAGCGCGTCGCCGATGCGCACTTCGACGGTCCGCACCGAGACGTTCAGCCGTTCGGCGATTTCCCGGTATTTGAGGTTCTGGAAACGGTTCATTTCGAAGCATTCACGCAACTTCCGGGGAAGTTTCCCCAACGCTTCCTGCAAGTGGTCGTTCAGGTCGGAGTAGAGAATGTATCGGGCCGTATCGTGGTCGCCTAACACGCTGCCGCTGAGGATTTCCTGCTGGTGGGCCGAGACGATCTTCCGGTGGCGGATCTCCTCGATGCAACTGTTGCGCACGGCGCTCAGGAGGTAGGATTTCAGTGAAGTCTCGATCCGGAGCCGGCTGCGATTGTCCCACAGCCTGAGAAAGATGGTCTGCACGATGTCCTCGCAAACCTCCTGTTCGTGGAGGATCGTCCCCGCAAACAGCACCAGGTCTTTGTAGTATTTCCGGAACAGGGTGGCAAACGCCTCGTCGCTGTCGTTGTCCATGTTGCACAACAACAACCCATCCTCGTTGATATCCGTCATTTTCTGAATTTGTTTCGTGTCTGCACGAGTGGCCGTATCGCCTGTCGGCCGCCCCGATTTGAATACAATACTACACATTTTTTGCGAAAATAAAAAATTATGTGGGGTTTTGCCGCTGGTTCGTCTTATATATGGATGGAGTTTTTAAAAGGTTTCGAAAAAACCGTTTAATTTTTAACTATTGACTGAATTATGAAACGAAAACAGAGGAATATATGCATGGCGTTTTCCGTTGTGCTCGTGGTGTTTTGCGCCATGACTTCCTGTAAGGACGACGATGTTCCCGATGTGGCGTGGCCCGAATGGCCCGTTGTCTCGGCTCCGGAGGTCGTCACGGCGACGCTCAAACCCGCCGCCGGTTCCGGTGCGGAGATCGTTGCCGGGAGTAGCGTGCGTTTTCGGGCGCACATCACCGATTCCGACAACGAAGTGCGCCGTGCGACGCTGACCGTGACGGTGGGCGGCAACGAGATCGTCTCCGAACAGTTTCGCCTTACGGGCAGCGATGCCGATGTCGAACATACGTTCACCGTTCCGTTCGTTTCGGGCATGGACGGCGACGTTTATCCCGCGGTGACGCTCGATGTAGTCAACTCCCTCCACAAAACCGCTTCAGTGACGCTCTCCGAAGCGCAGAACGTGCTGGTCAAACGCCCTGTCCTGGGTGACAAGGTCTACCTCGTGACCAGCGGCGGCGATGTCTACGAACTGCCCCGCAGCGCTGACAACCGCTATTCGGCGGAGGTCAAGGCGCCTTATTTCGAATCCTACAAGATCGCTGCGAAACTCACCGCCGACCGTAAGATCGACTACTCTTCGATTGTCTGGGGACTCGTCGACGGTCAGGTCGCTGTCGTCAACGACGCTTCGGCGGCAGGGATTCCTTCTGATGTCAATCCGGCGGCGATCATCAAGAAGATGAATTTCGACGCCGTCAGCTTCTGCACGGTGCTCGACTTGGCCGTGGTCTTCGGCGCCGCCGAGCTGCAACCTTCGTCCTACAACGGCTACCAGGAAGCTACGCTTTCGCTCGCCTCCGGACAAACTTATACCGTCACGGGCATCGGCGGCCTCGCTACGGCGGTCGATCCCAATTTCTTCGAACCGGTTTCCGACTCGGAGGTGAAATTCGTGGGCCTCGACGGGGAGTATACGCTTTACTATAATCTCTCCAAATCGCGCCTTTATGTCGAGCAACGCGGTGCGACCTATCCCGCTGCGCTGTGGATCTCGGGCATGGGCCTCGGCTTCCCGCAGCCTCCCTATTCGCTCGATGTCGACTGGTCGGGCAACGGCTGGAACTGGACGGTCGACGTTCACCAGCGTTCGTTCTGCAAGAAGACCGGCGACGGGGTGTTCGAAGCCCTGCTCTACATTTCGCGCAGCATCAATCTCAAGATTTTCCAGCAGTGCGGCTGGGGCAACGAATTCCAGTCCTATAACTTCACCAAGTCGCCCGAAAATATCCTTGTCGACGGCATAGAGCCGAGCGACGGCCATAAGACGGGCGACTTTGCGACGGGGCCGGCCTTCACCGAAGGCGTCTACCTGCTCCGTCTCGATTTCAACCGGATGACGATCGAGATTATCCGCCGGTAACCGACGTTTTTTCTGAAACAATCAAGCGCAGGGCGGTTCTCGGAAGGACCGCCCTGTTTTAAGATCAAACCTATGTTCGAATCCTTGCGCAACCTTTTGGTTCCGGTCCTGCTGCTTTGCGGCACGGCTTCTGCCGCACCTCCCGCCGAGTGGGAGAATCAGCATGTCAATGCCGTCAACCGCCTGCCGATGCGTGCGACCTCCTATTCCTACGACTCTCCGCAGCAGGCGCTTCGCGGCGACCGCAGCGCTTCGGCAATCCTTTTCCTCAACGGGGCGTGGCGTTTCCGCTTCGACCCGGATGTACGGGAGCGTCCCCGCGACTTTTTCCGCGGCGGCGACCGTATCGAAGGGTGGGACACGATCCCTGTACCTTCCTGCTGGGAGATGCACGGTTACGGCTTTCCCAACTATACCAACGTCCGTTATCCTTTTCCTGTCGATCCGCCCCGCATTTGCCGTAACAACCCCGTGGGCAGTTATTACCGCGAATTCGACCTTCCTGCGGCGTGGCGCGACCGGGATGTCTCGTTGCATTTCGGCGGCGTCTATTCGGCTTATTACGTCTGGGTGAATGGCGAATATGTCGGTTACGCCGAGGATTCGGCGCTGCCTTCCGAGTTTGATGTGACTCCGTTCCTGCGTGAAGGGCGTAACAGCGTAGCCGTACAGGTCTGCAAATGGTCCGACGGCAGTTACCTCGAAGATGCCGACCATTGGCGCATGGCGGGCATCTACCGCGAAGTTTTCCTGATGGCTGCGCCGCGGGTCTGCATCCGCGATTTCGGGGTCCGTACGCGAATGATCAACGACTACACCGATGCCCGGCTGCAAATCCGGCCGTCGCTGCGTAATGATGCCGGGCGTGACCTCACGGGCTGGACACTCGGAGCCGAGCTTTTCGATGCGACAGGCAAATCCTGTCTCGATACGCCGTGGAATCTCCCTGCCGCAGACATCGTGACTGAAGTTTATCCCCAGCGCGACAACGTCTACTATCCGCTGATGGAGCGACTGGTTCGCGCCCCGTGCCGCTGGACGGCCGAAACTCCGTACCTCTATACGCTCGTGCTGACGCTCCGCGATGCGCAGGGCGCGGTCGTCGAGTCCCGGAGCGCCCGCGTAGGTTTCCGCGAAGTCGAGGTCCGCGGCGAAGAACTCCTTGTTAACGGCGTTCCGGTGAAACTCTACGGCGTCAACCGCCACGATCACAACGCCCGCACGGGCAAAACGGTCTCCCGGGCCGACATCGAGGCCGACATCCGTCTGATGAAACAGTATAATTTCAACTCCGTGCGTACGAGTCACTATCCCAACGATCCCTACCTTTATGATCTCTGTGATGCCTACGGGCTGTACGTCATCGACGAGGCGAACGTCGAGTCGCACGGCGTGCGGGGATTGCCGGCCAACGATCCCGACTGGATCACGCCTTTTCTGGAACGCGTCACACGCATGGTCGTGCGCGACCGGAACCATCCGTCGGTCATCGGTTGGTCGATGGGCAACGAATCGGGCTGCGGACCGGCTTTCGCGGCGGTTTCTGCCTGGACCAAAGATGCCGATCCGACCCGTTTTATCCATTACGAAGGAGCGCAGGGCGTACCCGAGCACCCGCTTTACCGTCCCATAAGCCGCTCGCAGGCCGCTGTGGCCACCAGCGAAGTCGTAGCCGCCGGAGAGACGGCCGCGCGTTTCGCCGAGATGGCCAACCCTGACGACCCGGCTTATGTCGACATCTTGAGCCGCATGTACCCGACGCTCGAAGAACTGGAGTTCCTGGCCGAATGGCCCCACGTCTCGCGGCCTGTGCTGTTGTGCGAATATGCCCACTCGATGGGCAACTCCACAGGCGGACTGAACGACTATTGGACGCTTATCCGCCGCCACAAACGCCTGTTGGGCGGGCATATTTGGGATTGGATCGACCAGGGGATCGAACGGCGCGACGCTTCGGGCCGCATTTGCTGGGCCTACGGCGGTGATTTCGAACCGGCGGGAGAGGTTCACGACGGTAATTTCTGCATCAACGGCCTCCTTGCGCCCGACCGCACGGTGAAACCCGCGATGTACGAGTGCAAGTATGTCTTCCAGCCGATTGCGTTCGAACCGGTAGACCCGGCACAGGGGCGAATCCGCGTCGTCAACCGGAATTTTTTCTCGTCGACCGACGTTTACGACTATAAGTGGGAACTTCGCGACGAAAACCATGTGCTTCAAAGTGGTACGTTGGCCGTTCCGCCGACGGCGCCAGGTGAGAGCGTCGAGATTTCGGTGCCTTACAAGCCTTTCCGGCAAATTCCCGGCGCGGAATACTGGCTCCGGCTTTCGGCTTATGAGGCGCAGGAGCGTCCTTACGCCGAAGCCGGTTGGAAAGTCGCCGCCGAGCAGCTGGAAATCAGTGCATTGAGCGCTTTGCAGCGCGATCTGCCGCAGGGTAGGGTAGTGGTGCGGGAATATGCTGACAGCCTGTTGTTTACATCCGGATCAGCCAAAATCGTGATTAGCCGATCGAGCGGTTATTTGACTTCCTGTTCCCTCGACGGGTGCCCGGTGATCTGCGGTCCGTTGAAACCCGATTTTTGGCGTGCGGCGACCGACAACGACCGCCGCGGTTGGAAAACCGACGTCCTTTTGGATTTCTGGAAACATGCTGAAAAACGAATGACAGTCAAAGATTTAACAGTTTCAAAAGAATCTGGTAGGGTGGTCGTGACCGTCGGGAAGTCGATTCCCGACACCTTGTCCCTGACGCTGACCTATACTATCGGCGGCGGGGGAGCTGTCGAGGTCGGCTATGCCCTTCGGCATCTGAATCCGCAGTTGCCCGAGATGCTTCGCGTCGGCATGCAGATGCAGTGCGGTGCCGATTATGATCGGATGATGTTCTACGGACGGGGACCGCATGAAAATTATTCCGACCGTTGCCTTTCGGCCTTTGTTTCGGTGTATGACGGCCATGTCGATGATTTCCGCTACGACTATGTCCGTCCGCAGGAGAACGGCAACCGGACCGGTGTCCGTTCGCTCTGCCTGCGGAACGCTGCCGGACGCGGCGTGCAGTTTATTGGCCGCCAGCCGCTCAGCGTCGCCGTCCGCCGCTGTTCGCCGGAGGCTCTTGAAGAGGCCGGACATGCCTCCGAAGCGGAGTGCTCTTCCGACCGGCTGACGGTGAATATCGACCTCGTGCAGGCCGGGGTTGGCGGAACCGATTCCTGGAGTATCAAGGCCCGCCCGGAAATGCCGTACCGGCTGTGTGAAAAGGTATATAACTACGGTTTTCTTATCGTCCCCGGGCAGGCGTCGGACTGTATTCGGAACGGCCGGATGTACCGATAATCGGACAATGCTTCCCGGAAATATGCCGGGAAGCATTGTCTGTTCGTGTTGTCAGATTGCTCCGTGCAGTCGCCTCGCATTGTATTGGTCGATATGTCGCGAGTAGTTACGGCCGGTTCGGAGCATTCCCGAGAGCCGTTTTTTGTCGTTTCGGCCGAAATGTTTATCTTTGGCCCCCGATTAAAATCCCCGTATGCCGATAAACAATCCGAAAGAGGTCCTCGCCCTGGTGGAGAGGGCCGCCTCCGACAAGATTTCGCTTCCCGTTCGCAAAATATTGATTTTAGCGTTTTTAGCTGGCGCCTATATTTCTATGGGAGGCTTGTTTTCCATCGTGATAGGGTATGGCTTTCCGTCGATGGCCCCGGCTCCGGGATTGCAGCGCCTGCTCTCCGGACTTGTCTTCCCGCTGGGCCTTATGCTGGTCGTTTTCGCAGGAGCGGAACTCTTTACGGGCAATAATGCCGTGCTGATCCCCGGTGCATTGGGACGACGTTATGGATGGCGTAAGGTGTTGTTAAATTGGATGTTGGTCTATGCCGGAAATTTTGTCGGGTCGCTGTTTTTCGCCTGTTTTCTCGTGAAACTTCCCGGCATGCTCTCTGCCGAGGCGTGGCGTTCGGCGGCCGTCGGCATTGCCGAGGCAAAGGTCTCGATGCCGTGGCTCACGGTGTTCCTGCGGGGTGTCGGCGCCAACTGGCTGGTGTGCCTGGCCGTGTGGCTGGGTTTGAGCGCCAACGATGTCGCGGGCCGGCTGCTGGGATTGTTTTTCCCGATAATGTGTTTTGTGGCAATCGGTTATGAACACAGCGTCGCCAATATGTTTTTCATTCCGCTGGGCATGATGCACGGTGCATCGGTCACCGTGTCCGATTTTCTGCTTGCCAATCTTGTTCCCGCGACTTTGGGCAATGTCGTCGGCGGAGCGGTCTTTGTCGGCGGTATCTATTGGTATATCAATAAGTAAATGTTACAAATGTAAAGCCCTGAAGGACAACGCAGTAAGTAATACAACTTCTCCCATTATTTAACATAATGACAATATTAATTCAAATATCTTTGTACTGTATTGAAGTTGTATTGAGACTAAAATTCTTTACATCTGTAACTGATCACAGTTAACACGTAACTGTAACCGAATTTAACAACACATTATGTTATGGTAGATTACACCCGTTTTATCCAGCAATTAGGCAAGTCCTATCAACTGCATATTGAATCCATCGGACCGTCGCCCGAACACCTGCACCGTCGTTACATCGAAGACTTCTACAAGGCCATGCGCCTGCGGTGCATCCGGCGGGTTCGTCCGACTTATCTGCGGCTCGTCAACATCGAGGATCATTCCCATCTTTTGGACCGTGCAGGCTATCGGTATGTCTCCGACATCGTTTCGCCGTCCCTCGCATTGTTGGCCGAAATGTGCCCCATTGGACCCGTCGACATCGACGCCCCGAAACTCAACACCTACCAAGTGATGCGGTGCTTTGAGTGGCCTATAAAGGTCGATTCCGTGGATCATGTGACACAACGGATCATCACCCGCATGCATCCGCTCGTGGTCATGTCCAAACTCCTCGCCGCCCATCCCAAACAAATCACGGCGTTCCGGTTCGGAATCTCGCACACCGTGTATCTGACCCCCTCCATCGACGAAGAAGAATACTTCAAAAGCGATCCGATGCCGTTTCGTTACAAGCGTCACACCCGATACCAACCCATTACGTTCAACCATAAAGATTTGTAAGCTATGACATTACGGGAATTATATGAAGTGGCCGAGGAGCGGAAGTTGCTCGACGCTCAAATCCGCATTTGCGGATAAATCCCGCCCGTTTTATTTTATTGAAAAAGCATCCCGATTAAAGGATGCTTTTTTTATGGTCGTCGGCCGGACGATTGGCCGGGCGAGTTAAATTTATTTTGGATTTTAAGC
>OEFA01000522.1_pt1 | contig 13478 bp, 9 predicted proteins | sample 1495601 | NCBI WGS metagenome assembly OEFA01 (sample SAMN02324081, study PRJEB22366) | human gut metagenome | biome: human | place: Canada: Ontario | collected 2010-10
CGCTCCATACAGTCCGCAGCCACTCTATCTGCATCTTCTTTTTTCTGAAAATGCTCTGTGACCGCATCCATCTCGTCAAACTTGATATGAGCCATATAATATTTTTCTTTGGTAAATTCCTTGATCTTCTGATTTCGATCCACGATCATGGCAAGTGTTGGTGTCTGTACTCTTCCAACTTTCAGATTCTGGTTATACAGAACGGAAAAAAGACGGCTCGCATTGATTCCCACCAGCCAGTCTGCCTTTGCCCTGCAAAGTGCTGACTGATAGAGACTGTCATAACACGAACCGTCTTTTAATGACGCAAATCCATCTTTAATTGCCTGTTCCTCCATGGAAGAGATCCAGAGCCGCTTCATCGGCTTTTTGCATCCTGCCTGCTCATACACCAGACGGAAGATTAGTTCTCCTTCCCGCCCGGCATCTGTAGCACAGATTACTTCATCTACTTTGGAATCTCGCATCAGTTTTTTCAAGATTCCAAACTGCTTTTTCGTGCCTTCCAATACCCTGTGTTTCCAACATTCCGGCACAATCGGCAGATCTTCATATCTCCATTTTTTATATTTTTCATCGTATTCCGATGCATCACATAATCCAACTAGATGTCCTACGCACCAGGAAACGAGATAACCGTTTCCTTCCACGTAGCCATCTTTTCTTGTTCTGGCTCCAATCACGGAAGCCAGTGCCATCGCAACCGATGGCTTTTCTGCAATCACTAACTTCATTTACTCCTGCTCCTCTTCTTCATCTTCCAGCACAGCATCATCAAAATCCTCGTCTCTCAGGATTTCTGGTTCTATACTTTCTTCCTGCTCATCTGCATCGTCTACTTCCCGTTTTTCTGACTCTGAATCTTCATCCTCTTCCATCTCATCCTCGTCATCATATTCATGCTTTGGTTTATAGACTTTGAAGTAATATCCTCCTGCCGCAGCTCCTACTGCAACCAGTGCAATCAGAAGATACGTTCCAAATGGACTTTTATCTTCTGGCATCTGGATTTCATCCTCTACCTTATCTTTCTCAGCTGTCTCAGTTGTTTCCGGCTTTTCTTCTTCAGCCTGTTTCTCTGGTTCTGCATAAACCATATCTACTTCCGGAAGTGTCACAGAATCAGAAAGTGTGAAGTTCATCAGATCTTTCTCGCTGACTTCTGTAAGGAAATACACATTATCCTGAGATTTTGAATTGTCGATGATCAGATAAAAAATCTTACCACTCTTAGTTGAAATGGTATAAAACTCTTTTGTGCCTTCCGTAGCTGTTTTAGTAACAGAATCTGCTGTCTCGCCTTCTTTATTAAGCTGTTCCTCAATACCTGTCACTGTCCGATCATCCACAGTTCCTTTTGCATCTGTTGGCTCAGAAGCTTGTGCATCCTGCGGAAGCGGAGAAGTCGTTGTTTTTTCAGTTCCCGTTGCATCTGCACTGGTCGTAGTTGCCATTGCACCATTACTGTCACTGGAAGTTTTCTGTTTCTCTGCCTGCTTCTTTGCCCATTCATAATAAGGATTCTGCAACACATACTTTTCAGAAGTATTTCCGGCACCGTCTGTTACCGTAATCTCAATCTGTTTTGTAGTAAAATCTTTCTGTGTCAGTTGCACTCTCAGCATTCCATCCTTCAGATCTGTATAAGTGGTGCCATTAACTGTTACTGCAGTAATCCCGGATACTGTATCATTCCCCTGAATCGTCAGCACACCATCTGTCAGGGAAGCAGAGAGTGTCGGCTTTTCCGTGTCATAACACTTAATAGAACGATTCTGCTCATACACCTTTCCATCACCATCTGTCACACGCACATACACTGTCTGATTTCCTGTGATCGTGATACTTCCGCTTCCAGTTACATCCTGCCAGCTTCCATCTTTTCCTGCTTTTGCTTCAATCTTTGCTATTGAGAAACCTTCCGGCATATGGCTGGCATCTACCGTAACAGCAATGGTTGTTTCTCCCTGTTTCCAGCCATCCGGTTTCTCAATCGTGATTGCAGGCGTGGTATTCTCAGCTGCATAAGCAGTCTGTGTCTGGAGCAAAGGTGTTGTCAGGCAAAGAAATGTCGTTGCTGCAAGCAGACTCTTTTTTACCCTGCTTTTAGTATTTGTTCTCTTCTTCTGTTTCATTTTTTCCAGATTCATCATCGGCTTTTATTTCCTCCTTCTGTATTTCTACCCTGCCGGGCAACTCATTTTTCATTTTCTTTTTAAAAGCTTCCAATTTCGGAATACTCATATCCATTGCACGGATAATTCTTACAATTTCCAGATTTTCTGCTTCTGTTTTTGCAATCTCCGCAGCCTTGAACCGCTTTAAATCTGCTTCATATCTGGCTTTAGATGCTTCCATTTTTTCCTTGGCTTTCTCATAATCTGCCGTTGCTTTTTCAAGACTTTTCATCTCTTCTCCTTTCCGGGCGGCTGTTATACCGCCCTTTTCCTTACCATCGCCCGAATCCATAGAAATGGCTCTGCCAGTATGGAGAGTTGATGGACGTGTACTGAACCGGATGCCCACAATGGATCATCTGACCATTGCCCACATAGATTCCAATATGCGTTACTGGTTCTCCTGCATCGTAGGTTCCGGTAAAGAAGATCAGATCTCCTGGCTGTGCTTCTGACTGGGATACTGGCGTACAAATGTTGTACAGTCCCTGTGCAGTCAGCCTTCCCGTATTTCTTACCCCGGAATGAACCAGACAGTAGCTGACAAATCCGGAACAATCGAATCCACTTGGGGAATATCCGCCCCACACATACGGTGTTCCAAGATATTTTGCAGCCTCTTCCAGTAAACGTTGCGCTGCTTCACTGGTATATTCATTACCACCAAAGCCTGTCCCTTCTCCTGTTTCCAGATAAAAGATCGGGTTTAACCGCTCTCCATTTTTCAAAAGTTCAATGTGAAGATGGCTTCCTGTAGAATTTCCGGTATTTCCTACAAGACCGATCTCATCACCTTTCGTGACGGATGCACCTGCAGATACACTCCGGCTGCTTAAATGTGCATACCGCAGTTCATAGCCTTTACTGTCCTTGATTACAACATAATTGCCATAGCTGTCGTTATAAGCAGAAGTTGTAACCGTTCCGGTCAGCCCTGCCATTACTTTTGTCCCTTCCGGTGCTCCGATATCCATACCATTGTGTAACTGATTTGCTCCTGATATTGGATGAATCCGATATCCATAATAGCTGGTCACACTGGAATACCAGTTAAAATCAACCGGTGTTGCAAACATCTGCAGGTTGCCTTTGGTATCGTTGTAGGCACTGAACAGTTCTTTCTGGAAAAATCCCAACCTGTCCTGACAGATTGACATCAGGTTTCCACTGGTCAATGTTACATTCAGCGTGTCCACATCTCTGATTCTGGTCACTTCGACTTCATTGCTTCCGTTATCATCTGCAAGATAACATTCCCAGGTCTGATGTCCATGTGCAGATGCTGCCGCATGACTGTCATAATAGACATCAAATTGTACACCGTATCTTGCGAAAGCTCCGGTATCTTCTACGGTATATTCGACACCATTCATAACTACCTTTGTTCCCATTGGAACAAACGGATTGGAAGCATCTACCGCTAAGGTATGATTGGCAGTTGGATATGCTCCACTGGCAGTCGGTCCTCCGCTCCAAATACCACAACAGATTGGACAGTTACAATATCCACTGGTCACAACCTGTCCCAAAGATTCTCCAACTCTTACTGTTGCTGTCTCCGTTACAGTCTCATTGACTGCTTCAGTAGTTAAATGATATTGCTCTGCAAACAAGGCGTCCAGCTCCGGCTTGACCTGTTCAAAAGTAAATTCTTCATACTTTGCAGACAGATAACTAATCAGGATAAACGGATCATGCTCAATAGGTCCGATGTTATATCGGTATTCCTCATGTCCTGGTTCTTCAGATTCCATATTGTTGATCCGCTCCTGCAGATTAGCTTCCAGCTGTGTGTAATACAGTTCCGCTTCCCGGATTGCCTGATCCGATGACAGATAACTGGTTCCGGTGTAAGTGATCACATTTTGTAAAAACACTGCAGAGCATGACGTGACATTCGTTATGATCAGAAACATCAATCCGATCAGAACTGCTACACTGATATACACCTTCCGGTTTTCTTTAAAAAAGTTGGTGACTTTGCCGCCAATCTTCTTGATATAATCAATCGTACCTTTTGTAGCTGTTCCTACTGTCTGTTCACTTCGCTTCGCTTTGGCATAATCCCGTTTGATCTGTTGCTTCTGAATCTGTTTTTTCAGTTTCTTCTGTTCCTGACGGGCTGCCGCCTGTGTCTGTTTCTCTTCCTGTCTTTCAAGTCTGCTTCTTTTTCTGAATGCCCTCTGTTTCCTGCGTCTGGCACTTCTCTGTTCCAGCCGGTAAACACCTTCGCCGCTTTCTTCTAACTTATGGGCACCTTCTACCGCCGCATTATCGTCTTCATTTTTGCTGATCTCACGGTGCAATGCTGCGGAAGCTGCACTTCCTGCTTTCTTGACAACAGAAGTTTTTTCTGTTTTCACAGATTCCCCTTCGCCAAACTTCAAGCGGGATTTCTTCTTTCCAGGAGCTTCTCCATCATTTGCCTGATAGACCTGTGCCTTCTTGGAATGCTGCTTTGCTTCCTTCTTCTTTTTTGCTTCCTCATAAGAAAACTTTTTGGCTTTTTCCTTCTGTTTCTGATGTCGGAAATTGACTCCATCCGTATCCATCTGGTTCAATTTCTCCATATCTTTATCATTTTTCACAGAAGCACCAGTTTCCTCATAAGCAAACTTCAAACGCTGTTTTTGTTTTGGCTTTTTGCTACCACCGGTCTGATTTCTCCGGCTGTCTCCTCTGTTTTCTGATAGATCCGCACGTTTTTCTTTCAGTCTCCCTGACTGTCCGGCTTCGGATTTTTCTGCAAGTCTGGATTCTTTTCCGACTTCAGCACGGATTCTTTTTCTATTTTGCTGTTTTCTACTCTGTCCAAGATCCTCACTTTGCTTCTCTGCCCGTATCAGTTCCGGTGCATCTCTGGATTTTTGCACAGAGGGACGAATATTTTTCCCACTCCGTTCAGACTGGCGGGAAGACTTATCCACAAGGCTTACTTCTTTTTCCCCCTGTTTTCCTCCCATCTGCACATCACTGGCACGGTTACTGACACGAACAGAAGATTTATCCGTCAGGTTTTCTTCCACCAGACCATCCTTGGTCATCTTTTGGACTTTCTTGTCCCTGACTTTCATTCTCTGTTCTGCCACTGATTACTCCTCCTTCTTCGGATACCCTTTCCCTGCCTGTAATAAACAGAGAATAGCGATGCCAAATACAGCACCGCCACAAAATGTCAATCCATATGAAATTACCTGTAACATTGTTTTACTCCTCCTGTATTACCCTGCTTCGGCTGTTTCCTCCGGGCGGGTTGTCATAATCTTATAAAGGGAATTCTTCGGGAATCTGTCTACAAACGGAATAATCACATTTCCATAGAACAGAAGTCCTTCACCCTCATTACTGTTGGTTACATAAGACAGCTGGGTTGGTGAAATATTCAACTGTTTAGCCAGAATCTGCCTGTCACCGGATGCCTGGTTGAGCATATAGATAAAATCAGAGTTTTCAAAAATATTCTCGATTTCCCTGGAAGCTAAAAGATCCTTAATGTTCTGGGTAATTCCTGTCGGAATACCGCCCCATTTACGGAATCGCTTCCAGATTTCCACGCTGTAGGCTGCTGTCTGTTCTTCTTTTAAGAGAAGATGGAATTCATCCACATAGTAACGGGTGGATTTATGAGCGGAACGGTTGATCGTCACTCGGTTCCATACCTGGTCCTGCACAATCAGCATCCCGATCTTCTTCAGCTGTTTTCCAAGCTCCTTGATATCAAAACATACGATACGGTTGTTGATGTCCACATTTGTGCGATGATTAAATACATTTAGGGAACCTGTAACGTAAATCTCCAATGAAGTTGCCAGACGCTGTGCTTCCGGCTCTTCCTGTTTCCGCAACAGATTATATAAATCCTCCAGTATCGGCATCTTCTCTGGCACCGGATCAGCGAGATATTCCTGATAGACCAGCCGCACACAACGGTCAATGATCGTCTTTTCTACCGGTTCCAGTCCATTCTTTCCACCGACAATCAGTTCACACAGGGACAGAATAAAATCTGCCTTTAAGGACAGCGGATTATCTTCCTCTGAATAATTCAGGTTCAGATCCATCGGATTGATATACTGGTCTGATACCGGTGAAATCCGGATGACCTGTCCGTGCAGTGCCTGCACCAGTGGATAATACTCGGCTTCTGGATCACAAATAATAATATCGTCCTCCGTAATCAGGAAACAGTTCGTAATTTCTCTTTTTGCTGAGAAGGATTTACCGGAACCAGGTGTACCAAGAATCAGTCCATTCGGGTTCTTCAGACGCTTCCGGTCAACCATAATCATGTTGTTGGATAATGCATTCAATCCATAATAAAGAGCTTCCCCTTCCTGGAACAGTTCCTGTGTCGTAAATGGCACAAAGATCGCTGTTGCCGATGTGGTAAGCCCTCTCTGAATCTCAATTCGATTGACTCCCAGTGGAATACAGGACATCAATGCTGCTTCCTGCTGATAGTCCAGCTGTTTTAAGGAACAGTTGTATTTTTGTGCGATACCCTGTACCTGGAAGATATTGTTATCCAGCTTCTGACGCTTCTTTGCGGTATTCATCACCAACACTGTCACAAGAAACATACGCTCATTTCTGGACTGTAAATCTTCCAGCAGATTCTTTGCTTCTTCCCCGTAGGTCACAAGATCCGATGGAAGCACATCCATGTCATACCCGGAACGTACCGCCCGCTTCTGCTCTTCAATCTTCATCTTATCCAAATCTAAAATCTTGCTCTTGATCATCTTGATCGCAGAACTCTGGTCAATGGACTGGATATGAATGTTGACATTGATGCTGTCATCTACATCCAGGAAATCTGCAAGCATCCGGTCTGTAAGCTCCGGTGCAAGAATCTGCAGGTAACTCACACTTCCCAGCGTCCTTCCCATCAAAAATGTCTGATTCTTTGAAAAGTTAAAGGAAGTCGGTGCAATAAAATCTTTGGTCTTTAACCCTGTTTCCGGCAACATCTTATACTGGAACTTAAATGGTTCGATCCGATCCTGGTTGAACACATGATACATAATCTCCAGTCTTTCCAGACCATTCAAGGAATGTGCCTGTGCTCCCAGAACCTTAAAGTTATTTAAGATATCTGTTTCGATTCTTTCAAGCCTTGGTCTTGCCACCTTAAGGCTTTCTGCTTCGATTCCAAAAGTGATATACTTTGTCTTTACCAGACCATTATTTCCTTTGGAAAGCTGATTTTTCAGCATAGTACGGTACTCTTCACGAATGGCATTGAAGTCATCGTTCTGATCCGGAATATCAATGCTTTTCTCAAATTCTGCCACATCCACCTGCTGATTGATAAAAGACAGCTGCACACTGATGGAAGAATCAAAGTAATTTAAGAAATCACAATAATTCTCAAATATCGTGGTCTTATCCTCATTTAAAGCCAGCTGATAATTGATGTCATAAAACTGAATCGTCTTAGAAAAAAAGGTCTTTGTCACCTGGCAGATACCATCCTGCAGCATCCGAATATACGGAATGCTCTGCTGTGCAGTTGTAGGAATATTCTTCTGTTTCCTACGGTCCCGTTCCTGCTTCTTCCTACTCTTTTCCTGTTCTCTTTCTTTTCTGCTTTTTTTGTTTCTTCTTTCCTGACGGTTTCTTTTTTCCGCCAGGGACAGACGCTCCTGCTGAGCCTCCTGCTTTGTCTTTTTTGCCATCCGGCACACCCTCCTTTTTTACAAAGGTGGAAATCTCCTGATAAAAATTTTCTGTCTTATACGGTCTTACCGCTGGACATATAAACTTCTGTCGAATGATATTTGCCACCACTTTTTCAAAGGGAAGCCCGTCTTTTTCATACATCGCCATGAAGAAAAACGGAAGCATGATCGTTACCATCAGAATGGCAGCGATACTGGAACCGATTGGTTTTCTCATGAACAGATAAAACGGAATTCCCACAACTGCGGCAAGTGAAAAGAAAATCAACTGCCGCTTTGTCAGATTTAACGCTACTTTTGTTTTGACCTTGGTAAGGTCTTTTGGTACTGGTACATACGCCATGGTATGCGCTCCTTTCCTGCCCGTTAGTGGGCATTGAATATTGATTTGCTAAGGCTTCCGGTCTTGAATAATGAAAATGCAAGAATCACGGTATAAGCCGCTACTGAAAACATTGCTGCATGAAGGTCACTGGATATGGTCATTGCATTTACTAAAACTGCATAAATTCCCACACAGACCATCATGAAGAATCCCTGAAATGCCAGTGCGAACAAGCCTTTTAAATAGTTGTTTCCGATATTGCCCCATTCCTTATTCGTCATAGTGGCAAACGGAATTGGTGCTATGGAAGTATAAAGGTAAATTTCTATCATCCTGCCGTACAAGATTACCGTAATGATAATTGACAGAATGTGCATGGTAACACTGATCAACATCGTTTCCATGGATAGCAGGAACAAATCCCCCAGTTCCATATCTTCCAGTGCATCCACAATCCTTGTGATTGCTTCCGATGCGTCCACTGCTGTGTTTCCGGAAATTACTCCGGCGGCATTGTTGACCACATGCTGGCCAACGTCAAAGACCGCCATCGTGATATTGAACGTATTTGTCACCAGATAAATAGCTACATACGCTTTGAAGATCCAGAGGAAAATATTGTAAGTCTCAAATTCATGGAAATTGTTTTTCTGTGTTACCATCGTGATCAATTCATAGCACAGGACAAAGGTGATGATCAGTCCCGCAATGGGGACAATCACTGTTTGGGATAAATTCTGAATCAGATTAAAAATCCCTGCATTCCATCCCTGCGGTGTCTGTCCCACCTGCCCGGCTATGGTTCCCACCTGCTCATTGACAGACGTGAACATGTTATCCAAACTTGACTTGATAAGCCCGATCAGGATATCCTTTATCGCTTCCGTAATTCTCTCAATGATGGTGTTCATCTACCACTCCTCTTAAGAGAACAATGTTGCCAGCTGTGGAATCAGGGTAGTTCCCAGCAGCATGATTCCGGCACCAGCCATCAGCTGTTTGATGCCCTGACTCTTTGCTTATGTGTGATAAAGAAGTAATAGAAGTGTAAAAAATTTTGCCGTTCCTATCCGGCACATGAGGTATGTCGGATAGGTCGGGCGGTTAGGTGTCGGGCAGTTCTACCTTGCCGACAAAAGAATAATAGATTTCGATTTCCTGTCTGCGTAACTTGCCCCGGCGTTTCCCGTCAAGGGCAACGCTTTCATGGACAACGATTTTCTCCACAAACTCCCGCAGCAGAGTAGGGGTAAGTTCTTCAATGGTAGTGTGCCTGCGTACCACATTCATAAACTTTTCAGCGTTTGCGGTGGCTTCCTGCGCTTTGGAAAGTTCTTCCCGCAGTCTGGCGGCACGTTCTTTCAGTTCTTTCTGCTCGGCTTCATAGTCTGCCGACAGCTCTGTGAAACGCTCGTCCGATATGCGCCCGGTTACGCTGTCCTCATACAGCCGCTTGAAGATAGCAGATAACTCGGCTATGCGTTTCTCGGCGGCTTCCAGCTCCTTTTTCTTGGCGGCGTTCCTGCGTCTGTCCCCGTCCTCATTCTGCTCGATTAAAAGCTTCATAAACCGGGCTTCATGCTTTGCCGCATAGCTGGTAACTTTCCGCAGATTGGAGAGTACGCCAGCGGTCAAGAGGTCAGTGCGGATAAAGTGCGCTGTGCAGTCGGCGGTGCGTTTCTTGTAGCTTCCGCAGATATAACAGTCCTGCTTGCGCTTGTCCGTCTGGTATCGCTGCTGGTACATGACGCTGCCGCAGTCGGCACAAAAGAGTATGCCGGAGAACAAGCCCACTTCGTCATAACGGTTGGGGCGTTTGCGCTGCTTGCGTAACTCCTGCACCCGTTCCCACGTTTCCCGGTCAATGATAGGCTCATGGTGGTTCTCAAAAACCGCCTGCTTTTCCGGGGGATTTTCTATGCTGTGTTTCAGCTTGTAGGACGGCTTCTCGGTCTTAAAGTTTACCAGACAGCCCGTATATTCCCGGTTTTCCAGCAGATGAACCACGGTATTGGTCGCCCACTTGCACTCATAGCCGGGGTGGTAGCGGCGGGTGCTGCCCGTCCTGCGGTATTCCAGCGTCCCCGGCGTGGGGATTTGCTGCTCGGTCAGCATACGGGCTATCTTGGTCGGACCGTTCCCGGCAAGGCAAAGGCTGTAAATCTGCCGTACCACCGGGGCGGCTTCCTCGTCAATGATAAAGTTTTCGTCCTCGTCCATGAGGTAGCCATAGACGGGCTTGCTTGTGATGGGCTTTCCGCTCATGCCCTTAGAGCGTTTTACTGCCTTGATTTTCTTGCTCGTATCTCTCACCAGCCATTCGTTAAAAATGTTCCGCAGCGGGGCAAAATCATTTTCCCCCTGTGCGCTGTCCACTCCGTCATTGATAGCGATGAAGCGGACACCTTTCTGTGGGAAAATCATTTCTGTGTACATTCCCACCTGTAAGTAGTTTCGCCCTAACCTCGACATATCCTTGACGATAACTGTCCCGACTTTCCCTGCTTCAATGTCTGCAAGCATGGCTTGAAATCCGGGTCTTTGAAAGTTCGCACCGGAATAACCGTCGTCGGTGTACCAGCGCAGATTAGAAAATCCATTCTGTTTGGCATAGGTTTCCAAAATCCTCTTTTGGTTGGAAATGGAATTGCTCTCGCCTTGCAGCTCGTCCTCATGGGACAGTCTTGGGTAAAGGGCGGTAATGAGTTGCTGGGTGGTCTGTCTTAACATAAATTCCTCCGTTTCCGACAGCCAGCCCCACTATTCCGTACCTTGATTGTACCACATGGGGCGGCTGTCTGTATAGCGGCAAAAGCGTCAAATCTGCTTCTTTACGGTCGGTAAAAATGACGGTTTTTCAATCAGGCTTATCACAGGTCAAATATCCGGCGGCGGCTTCTGCTTCCAGCACTTTCATCATCTTGTCAGCGGCGGTGTCGGTCGCCCCCTCCTTGAAAAAGCCAGACACCACAAGGATTGTGTTGCCTATCCTCGTTTCGGTCACGCAGTCCGGGCGGCGGGCAGGGCGTTTGTTTCTCTGGGTGTCGGTCATAGGCAAATCTCCTTTCCGGCAAGCAGCCGTTTCAGCTGTTCCATTTTTCCCTGTGCGGCGGCTTTCCTCAAATTCTCCCCGGTAAAGCAGAGAGGGGAACACATTTCAAGCAGGCGGTCATAAATCCGGGCGTGGGCGGTGTCCTCCGGGTGCTGCAATTCCTCCAGCGTGAGGTTGGTCGTCACAATCAGCGGCTTCCTGCTCCGGTAGCGGCTGTCAATCACATTGTAGACCTGTTCCAGACCGTATTCTGTGCCACGCTCCATTCCAAAATCGTCAATGATGAGCAGGGGGAAGCTGCAAAGGCGGGAAATATATTCGTTCCTGCCCGCAAAGCTGGCGGCAAGGTCGTTTAATATTGCTGCAAAGTTTGTCATGCACACCGGGACTTCCTGCTCCATGAGGGCGTTTGCAATACACCCGGCAAAATAGCTTTTCCCAGTGCCTACCCTGCCCCACAAGAGCAGCCCGTAGTTCCCGTCCTTTATCTGTTCCCAGCGTGCCACATATCCGGCGGCGTTCTTCATCTGCGGGCAGCTGCCGTTATCGTTGGCAAATGTCCAGTCCTGCATGGTCTTGTCTGTAAAGCCCTGCCGTTTCAGCCGTTCCACCGTTTCAAGGTGGCTGCGCCGCTTCTCGGCGGCTTCCCGTTCCTTACGGGCTGCCCGCTGGCAGTCGCACTCTGACGGGTGGCGGTCACGCCCGAAAAAGGTCTTGCCCTCCGGGAAATAGGCTTCTTTGGGTTTCCGGCATTTGCCGCAGTATAAAAGCCCGTCCTCCCCGGTGTAATCCTCCGGCTCGGCTGTGGTGTCGGTCATAGGCAGTATGGTGTTGTGGATTGTATCGGTCATAGGCTTTCTCCCTCCTTGAATGAATAGTCCGGTATGCCTTTCTTTGGCTTCTCTTTGGCAGCGTCCTCCTGCGCCCACTTGTAAATGGTGGCTGCATGGCTCTGGTACTGCTTCCCGGTGGAAGCGATGTGGCAGGAAAGGCGGTCAAGGTAATACTCCCACTTGCCGGGGAAGTCCTGTTCCAGCTCCAAAAGTTCTGTGTCAGAAAGAAATACATTTTTATATCTGCCATAAGCGGCGGGGGGCTGCCCCTCACTCGCTCCTTTTGTTTGGCTCTCTATTAGGTTGTTTATATTAGTTTGGTTAGGGGACGGTTTTCCGACCGTCATAAGGTCAGTTTTCCGGCTGTCAGTTGGTCGGTTTCCCGCCCTTATGAGGGGCGGTTTTCCGTCCGTCAGTTGGTCGGAAAACTGTACCACTGGGATAGGCGGCACTTTCACATACAGACGGTTGGCGGCAGAAAAGCCCGTCCGTCTGCGTTCCAGCAGCCCGGCAGCGTCCAGTTCGTTCAGTGCGCCCTTTATGGTGGTGCAGCCTTTATCCAGCATTTCCGCTATCTCTGCTATGGGGTAGACAATGTATGTCCGTCCCTCGCTGTCCTGCCAGCCGTTCTTCTGCGAAAGGGTGGAACGGTCTAACAGCAGCGCATATAACTCTCTTGCGGTGTGGGATAGGTCTGTTTCCAGCAGGAAACGGGGGTAAGGCAGGTAAGCGGGCAGCTCCGTTCCTGCGGTCATATAATCAGCGATAGGGTTCACCTCCTTGTGGTGTCTGTCTGTGGGTTCTGTTACGCTTTTAGGGGGCGTTTTTAAGGGAAAAGGATAAATGTATCACGCACCCTTTGACACCCTCCAAAAAAGCCTTGATTTATGCGGGTTTGAAATGCCCTAAAGCGTGACATTTCTCCCTTTGTTTCCGCTTCCGTTTGGCGGCGTTTATCCGCTTCATGCGTCCGGCGCAGTCCGGGCAGTATTTCCCCCGGTTGGATTTTGGGAAGAAGAACGCCCCGCAGACAGCGCAGCGTTTCCGGCTTCCCCGGCGCAAGAGGGCGGCTTCCAGTGCTTCATCAAGGGGCAGGACAGCGGCGGTAAACCAGCGGCAGAGCAGCGAATAGCTGATACTCTGTACACACACGCAAGGCTCGCCGTCCTCCAACAGCAGGCAGTTCCCGCTGTCATAGTTGCAGCACTCATGCACAAGGCGGCGGGCTGCCCGGTACTGGCGGTAGTCCATGCGGGGGATATTACCGTTCATGGCTCTGCTCCTTTCTGCGCTGCGGCTCGCTCCGGCGTAAAATCTGGTCGATATTGCCCTTGACAGTCTGCAAGCGGCGGTACTCCTCCCGTTTTGCCCGGTAATCGTTGTAGCCGCTGTTTTTCTCTTTGATAAGGC
>OEFA01000548.1_pt1 | contig 12996 bp, 9 predicted proteins | sample 1495601 | NCBI WGS metagenome assembly OEFA01 (sample SAMN02324081, study PRJEB22366) | human gut metagenome | biome: human | place: Canada: Ontario | collected 2010-10
TATTTTGGCAAAAAACTCCCAGTCTTCATGACCTAAACCGTAATCTTCAGTAAATCCGCCAACTTTTTCGAAAACCTCTTTTCTGATCAGCGCATTAGCATCGCCAAAGCAGTTACTAAAGCTGGCGATATTTAAATCAGGCCCTAACGGAAGCCAGCAGTGCGTCATTTTACGGAACGGAGAAGGGAACTCCTCACCAAAAATAAGATCGCTTGGTGTGGTTAACACATCGGCCCCAGAGTTTAATGCTGCAGTAACAAACGTTTCTACCTCAAAAGGCTTAGCAACATTATCATCGTCCATAAACATCAGATATTCGCCAGAGGCGTGTCGCGCAGCCAAATTCCTTGCAGCACCCAGATAGTTATTAGAACTACGGACAATTTTCCAGCCTCGAGAGTTAAAATCATTCTCGATGAGATTTAAATAACGATGAGAATCTTCTGTCGTACTTCCATCATCAACCAAGATGACCTCAATATTTTGGTACGTCTGAGATTTTATTGATGCGAGTGCTTGCTGAAGCAAATGGTGACGTTCGAAGTGAGTTATACACACGCTAACTAACGGGCTGTTAGCTTCATTGATTTTCTTGAATGCGCGGTTGTTTTTTCGTTCAACTGCGACAAACCAAGCTTCTTTAATATTGTCTTGTGATTCAGCAAGCCCTGGTTTTATATTTATATTTTTTAAGCGATAGTGGATTTTCCCGTATAAATCGACAGGTGTAGGAATAAATAGAACTTCCGCATGATGCTCCTGCGGAATAAGCTCTGGAATTCCACCAACGTTTGAAGCGAGGAAATTAACGTTATTAATCAAGCATTCATAAACAGTATAGGGTGAGTTTTCTACAAGTGATGGAATGATGACTAATACATTTTTTCTTTTTATATATTCATTAGCGTTGGTACGATCATAGTCGCTGATGACATTAACTGCGAGTCCCAAATTTTTAGTCTGATTCATAATATAAGTAAATGAATCAGTTTTCCCCATAGTGACATTTTTTCCGAGGAAGGTTACTCCAGAAATGCTCTCTTTATCTTCATCAGATAGTTTTCTTAATGCACGCAGGAATATGTCAAGTCCTTTACGGGTTTCAAGGCGGCCGAAAAATACAAGCTCAACGCCAGAAGCTGGCTTTTCATTTATTTTAACTGTAACATCATCTCTCGTCACAAACCCTTGAAATGGCTCGCAATTTAAAATTACATGACGTTCTTCAGGAACATTCCAGTGCTTACTCAACATCCAATCAATTAAATACTGAGACGGACTAACAACTTCATCCGCCATTTCAACCACCATTTTCTCCATATAATAGAGTTCAAGATGGTTCTGATCATATGGAAGCTGGTAATTACCTTCATCAGCCCATAACGTTGAACTGTGAGTATTTACAATGAACTTTGTATTTTCAAAATCCGTTCCATTCTTTTTGCTTAATAAAGTGTAATAAAGATCTGCCTGCCACTCACAAGAAATAACAGTGTCATAGATGTTATTTTCTTTCAACCAGAGATAAATTGAATAACTTTTCCTTCTAAAATACGGTGCATCAATATTAATCTCTTTTATCAGTCCGGTTCTTAGCAGATTGATACCAAAGGTACTATAAATACGTGACCAGTCGCTAAATTTCGATACAGATGATTCAGAATAGTCGCCACATGTATACAATACATCAACATCATACCCCTTTTTTGCCAAAGTAGTGGCAAGGGCAGTGAAAGCAGTACCAATACCGCCGTTACGGACAGGCCCCTCAATGTCCGGCGTCATTATAAGAATTTTCTTCATTGTAACCCTTCCTTTGTAACCTAGACTTTTCTATGATATTAGTGAATTGAAGTAGTGTAAGATAGCAGTCGGTAGCTTCTGTTAAACAGGATAAAAAATGACCAATATGAAGTTAAAATTTGATTTGCTTCTAAAATCTTATCATCTATCTCATCGATTTGTCTATAAGGCAAACCCTGGTAATGCTGGTGATGGTGTAATTGCATCTGCGACGTATGACTTTTTTGAACGAAATGCTCTTACCTATATCCCTTACAGAGATGGCGAGTGCTACAGTTCTGAAACTGATATTTTAATTTTTGGAGGCGGAGGAAACCTGATAGAAGGATTGTATTCTGAAGGTCATGACTTTATCCAGAATAATATTGGGAAATTTCATAAAGTAATAATAATGCCGTCGACAATCAGAGGGTATAGCGATTTATTCATCAACAATATTGATAAGTTTGTTGTTTTTTGTCGCGAAAATATCACCTTCGATTATATTAAATCTCTCAACTACGAACCAAACAAGAACGTATTCATTACTGATGATATGGCATTTTATCTCGATCTTAATAAATACCTGTCACTTAAACCCGTCTATAAAAAACAGGCCAACTGCTTCAGAACGGACTCCGAATCTCTAACTGGAGACTACAAAGAAAACAATCATGATATTTCGCTCACCTGGAATGGCGATTATTGGGATAATGAATTTCTGGCGCGTAATTCTACCCGTTGCATGATAAACTTTCTTGAAGAGTATAAAGTTGTCAATACCGACAGGCTGCATGTGGCAATTTTAGCATCTCTGCTTGGCAAAGAAGTCAACTTCTATCCTAACTCATATTACAAAAATGAAGCTGTTTACAATTATTCACTTTTTAATCGTTATCCAAAAACATGCTTTATTACGGCTAGTTGAAAAAGGCAGCGTATAATAATACGCTGCCTGAAAGCCATATAACTGTTACAGCATTGTTAATTATTACCTGCCAGCTTTTAGGTGACTATTCATTCGCACGCCTATAGTCTGCAAATCTATCGATTATCGCAGTAAAAAACTTATCAATGAGTTTAGTTGTTGCACCGAGGTTTTAACTTTCCGCATCACTTTTCACGTACAGTATTTTACTGACTCCGTGTTTCTTAAATTCTATTGTATGCTGACAGATTTTCCCACTTGCGTCGTCACGACTGGAGCAACACTGGATACTGCTGATCCCATTTCGCTTCCAGTTCATCCAGCACCGTTTCTGCGGCTTCTTTCGACCCCGCGCGATATACCGGTTTCAGATCAGCCATAAAAGCTTTATGGTCATTTGAGGCCACGTATTTAATCGAGTTACTGATTTGGTGAATGACGCACAACTGAACCTCTGTCTGCGGATAAATGCTGTTTATCGCCTCCGGGAAGCCGGTCAGCCCGCGCACGCAGGCGATCAGGATGTCTTCAATGCCCCAGTTTTGCAGGTCGCTTAATATAGACAGCCAGAAGTTAGCGCCTTTACTTTCTTATAGATACCGGCCCAGAGTTTCTTTCTTGCCTGCCAGATTCAGCGCCAGAACGGTATAAACCGTTTTGCTCTGATAACGGCCATTCTCACGGACTTTATAGTGAATACGTTCAGCCAGACGAAGGGGTAAACCTTTTCCAGCGGGTGCTGTTGCCACTGTTTTAGTTCAGGGGTAACTTTATCGTACTACACTGATGGTGGCGGTTGACATGCTGAAAGCATATAAATCTTCGAACTCTCGGCTAATGTCCTGGTAGCTAATCCCCTGCGCAAACAGCAGAATGATCTTGCGTTCAATAATAAATGCGATGATGCTCGCAAAATCCTTGCCGATCAACCCACCAGATGCGGCGGTTCTACGTGGATCGCGATTTAACTATCACTGCTAGTTATTTGTTCGAAAAGCCCATAGCTTTCTATTTATACTCAAGCTTCGCGCCATCAGATAGCTATGTCTTATGAAAAAACTACCGGACCATTTATCCAGGGAATGCATCATCGCCGCCATTCGCGCTTACGATGCAGGCGTTGCGCATCAGTTTAAAAGCGCGCGTCTGTATGAGATCGAGTTTGAGGGGCGTCGGTATCCTTCAAAAGCCATCGTCGGGTTAGCGGCCACGCTTGCGACAGGCACGGAATTTACCCCGGCGGATTTCAGCGGAGGGATTAAATCCAAATGCGTGCGTCTGTTACTGGATCAAGGATTTACGATCGCGTCGCAGGGCGCTGGCGATGACGAGGTTGCGCTTTTCCCCGATGAGGGACAGACGACTATGGAGTTCGTGGAAGGGGCGGCGATGCAGGTGGTGGTCAATCGCTATGAGCGCGACCGTCAGGCTCGTCAGGCGGCGCTTCGCCTGTATGGCTGCCGGTGTCAGGTATGCGGTCTGGATATGGCCAGCCGCTATGGCGAAATCGGCCAGGGCTTTATCCATATCCACCATCTCATTCCGCTGGCCGGGATCAAGCAGGACTACCGTCTGAACCCTGAAACCGATCTGATCCCGGTATGTCCCAATTGCCATGCAATGCTGCACCGGCGAGATCCGCCGTTTACTCCCGAAGAGCTGAAGGCCCGGCTGCGCCCCGCAGACTGACATCCTACAGCGCTCGCTTTAATTACATCACACACAGCACAAACCCCACGCTACCTTACCGGTAGCGTGGGCTCATACTCTCTTACTTATCCCGCGTCTCGCCAGCCTCCCAGCTGTAGCTCCCATCGGCCGCTAACGCATCGCCCAGCTCCTGATACTCGAACTGATAAAACTCAGCCTGGGTGCCGTACCCGGCGTAGTCTACTGCCGCCAGGCCGACGAACGCCCCGGTAAAGAACCCGCCGTAGCTCTGCAACACATAGTCATCGGACAGTACCGCGGCATCCAGCAGGACCGGGATCTCGGTGAACGACACGCCATCGAAGCTGTATTCATAGCTGTAGGTCTGCTTGCGGACCTTGGTCCGGAACCAGACGTATTCCACGCCGTCCGGCACCTTGATGGCGTTATCTTTCAGGTACGACGTGTATTTTCCGCGGTTATTTTCGCCGACTTCGATGACCTTGCCGTTAATTTCATTCCAGGTCAGGAAGACGAAGCTCCAGTGGCGGTCGTTATAGTAGTTTGTTAATCCGGCCATCTGCTGGTAGCTGAAGGGTTCGAATTTCACCTTCACCGCGGCGTCAAAATAGAAGGCCTGCCAGCGGCGGGCAATCAGCGACAGGTCATGCGTATTGGCTAACGAACCCTGGCCGATTAAGGTTAATTTGCCGTCGCCGGTGGTGCCCATTTTGGCCGTAAACGGCACCCGCAGGGTATTCCAGTTCGGGTCGAGCGCTGGGGAGGTAAAGTCATCCTGCTGGCTATTATCGCTGGCGCTTTCGGTGAAGATGGCATCTTTCGGCCCTTCGACGAAGGTTTTCCCGCCGTGACCGCCTTCAATACGCGGCCAGCCCTCGTCGTCCCAGTATACTTTCTGGATCGCGGTTTCCCGGCCGAGGGTTGACCAGCCGCGCGGGTCGTAGATGGATTCCCCCGGGCGATTCCACGGCCGGGCGCAGAGCGAGGCGTAATACCATTCGCCTTCCGGAGTGGAGACCAGCGCGCCATGGCCCTGTTTCTGGATGTAGCTGTCCGGCGTGTCGACGTTGGTTAAGAACACGTCGCCCGGTTCGGTTTCGAAGCTGTCGGCCTCGAGGGTTTTCGACCGCGCCACCACCTCCTGGTGGGTAAACACGGTGCCGCCCTGGGCGGCAAACAGATAGTAGTAGCCGTTCAGTTTATAGAGGTGCGGCCCCTCGACCAGCGCCACGGCGGTGCCGCGGTAGATGGTGCGCGCGGTTTCCGGCATTAACTTCAGCGTGTTGGTATCCAGCTCCGTTAAGGTAATGCCATCGAAGGGGTGATGGTACTCCCGGTGATCCCAGGTTTGCTGGACGATATATTTCCGGCCATCGTCGTCATGGAACAGCGAGGCGTCAAACCCGACGCCGTTCAGCTTGATCGGGTCGCTCCACGGGCCCCGAATATCCTTCGCCGTGGTCAGGTAGTTGGTCATGTCTTTAAAGGCGCCTTCCGTGACCTTCACATCGGTATACACCAACCAGAATTGCCCATCGGCCCAGGAGAGCGCCGGCGCCCAAATGCCGCCGGAGGAGGGGTTGCCCTTCATATCCAGCAGGGTGGTGGTGGAGAGCGGCGAAGGCAGCAGGTTCCAGTTTTTCAGGTCTTTCGACTCATGTAAACGCACGCCCGGAAACCACTCAAACGTCGAGTTGGCAATATAGTACGTATCCTCGACGCGAATAATACTGGGGTCGGCATTAAAGCCGCGTAATATCGGGTTTTGAATAAGTGACATTTCATTACACCTTTTAAAATGGAAAGTTAAGGATCGGTCTGATTTATAATTTTTTTAACTACACGCGGATCTCATCCAGCTGACGGTTGATGTCGGTCACATGTTTATCGGAGATCGGATAAACCTGCATGATCACCATCGAAATAGCGGCCAGCGCAATTGGGATCCACACCGCGGTCATAATGATCCCGTCGATGGCGCTGGCGCTCTGCACGGCGCCGCTTTCATTAAATCCATACACCGCCAGCAGCCACAGCGGGATAGCGCCGCCGATGGTGAAGCCGATCTTGAAGAAGAGTCCCATAATGGCATTGATAATGGCGGCATTGCGTTTGCCCGATTTTAATTCGCCGTACGCGATAACTTCCGGTACCAGCGCCCACATAAAGCCGGTGGCGGAGGTTAAGCCCCACTGTTTAATAAAGGTGGCGATGTAGGCCAGCCACAGGGCGTCGTGCATCCCTTCGCGGGACCAGGCGTAGGTCAGCAGTTCGCCGACGATGAACATGGCGAGGAACAGATGGAAGAAGCCTTTTTTACCAAAGATTTTTTTCAGTTTCGGCCAGAACACCGGGAAGGCGATGCCGGGAATAGACGCGACGAGGCCCACGGCGCCCATCCATTCGGAGTGGCCGACGACGAACTGGTTGAAGAAGCCGTTAACGGTGTTCATGAAGAACATGAAGGTAAAGGCCAGCATAAAGAACATGCCGAGAATAACCAGCGGACGGTTATGTCTGAGCTCGTGGAAAAGGTCGGTAGTTTTGACGTTGGCGGTCTGCTCGGCGGTCGCGACAACGCGTTCTTTGGTGCATTTGTAGCAGATAAACAGGGCCACCGCGCCGATGATCATATAGATGGCGTACACGCCGAACCAGGCGTAGTTCGCTGACGGATCGGTATAGTTGCCGAGATTCAGCTCAAGGCCAAAAAAGCCGGTGTCTTTCAGGCTGCGATCTTTCGGCGCCGCCATCTGCACAAACATCGGGAACAGGGTATAGACCAGCAGGTTGGCGCTGTTGGCCAGCATCATGCGGGTACTGGTCAGCTTATCGATCGATTCCGGGTCGCGGGTCAGCGACGCATTCAGCGAGCCATAGGGAATATTGACTAAGGAATAAACTAAGTCCAGTGCCAGATAAATAATAAAGGCGAAAGCCACCGAACCTTTCACCCCAGGGATTGGCGCGAACAGTAATGCCGACAGGATCACCAGCGGCACGCCGGCTCGTAACAGCCAGGGGCGATATTTCCCTGCTTTTGAGGTTCGTTTATCCACGTAGGTTCCGACCATCGGATCCCAAAACACATTAATGATACGGACAAAAAGAAAAATAAAGCCTGCCGTTGCCGTGCTGATGGTATTTACCGTCAGCATATGCAAAGCCAGAAAACCCCCAATTGTGCCGAAAACCAGGTTTTGCGCAAAGTCGCCCATGCCATAACCAATTCGTTCTCCACGGGTTAATTTATGATATTCATCATGCCGACTGTGCATTATGTTTTTACTCATTCTAAGCAGACTCCGGTTTGTTTTGTGTAGGTGAAACACTTTCTGACACAGTTGACCTGGAAGAATCTATTACGTTTTTAAATTACGTAATTATGTTTTTTTACTTCTGTGATCCTCGAAGCAAAGGCCTGTATCGCCTGCGTTGAACCGTTATCCGCCGCTAATTTTTGGGCAGGCAGGCATTGCGACAAAACCGGCATTTTAATTTGGTATGGATACCTGAATTCCCCAGGAAGTGTACTCTATACGCGCGCGAAGCGAGATATTTAAAATAGTTTTATTTGCGAGATGGCTCACATTTGAGCATTTTCTCAATCGCCGAGTGAAATAACGTAATTGAGCAACCGACGATGAGAATACACGATGTGTCACAGTTGTTAATTTTCCTGTTTCTCAATTTCGGAGTTCATCATGCAAACCTATTTCGACCAGGTTGATCGCGTTCGCTTTGCCGGACCCAAAACCGATAATCCGCTGGCGTTTCGCCACTATAATCCGGATGAAATCGTGCTGGGAAAACGCATGGCAGATCATCTGCGTTTTGCCGCCTGTTATTGGCATAACTTCTGCTGGAATGGCGCTGATATGTTTGGCGCCGGCTCGTTTGAGCGTCCCTGGCAGGCCGCGGGCGATGCGCTGGAAATGGCCAAACGCAAAGCGGACGTGGCGTTTGAATTTTTCTACAAGCTCAACGTGCCGTATTACTGCTTCCATGATGTCGACGTCTCGCCAGAAGGCGCGTCGCTGAAAGAGTATTTGCATAATTTCGCCGTGATGACCGAAGTGCTGGCGGAGAAACAGCAGCAAACCGGCGTGAAACTGCTGTGGGGCACCGCCAACTGCTTTACCCACCCGCGCTACGGCGCCGGGGCGGCGACCAACCCCGATCCGGAGGTATTTGCCTGGGCGGCCACGCAGGTAGTGACCGCCATGAATGCCACCCACCAGCTCGGCGGCGAAAACTATGTGCTGTGGGGCGGCCGCGAAGGTTACGAGTCCCTGCTGAATACCGACCTGCGTCAGGAGCGTGAGCAGATTGGCCGCTTCCTGCAGATGGTGGTGGAGCACAAGCATAAGATTGGCTTTGGCGGCACGCTGCTTATCGAGCCGAAACCGCAGGAGCCCACTAAGCATCAGTACGATTACGATGTCGCGACGGTGTATGGTTTCCTGAAGCAGTTTGGTCTGGAAAATGAGATCAAGGTGAACATTGAAGCTAACCACGCCACCCTGGCGGGGCACTCTTTCCATCATGAAATCGCCAGCGCCATCGCGCTGGGCATTTTCGGCTCCGTTGATGCCAACCGCGGCGATGCGCAGCTCGGCTGGGATACCGATCAGTTCCCGAACAGCGTGGAAGAGAATACCCTGGTGATGTACGAGATCCTTAAAGCCGGGGGATTCACCACCGGCGGCCTGAACTTTGACGCCAAAGTTCGTCGGCAGAGCACCGACAAATACGACATGTTCTATGGCCATATTGGCGCCATGGACGTGATGGCGCTGTCCCTCAAGCTGGCCGCGCGCATGATTGAGGATGGCAAGCTCGATCAGGGTCTGACAAAACGCTATGCCGGCTGGCAGGGCGAGCTGGGGCAGAAAATTATGAGCGGGCAGATGTCGCTGGATAATATTGCCCGATACGCTGAGCAGCATAATCTGAATCCGCAGCCTCAGAGCGGGCGTCAGGAATTACTCGAAAATCTCGTCAATACCTATATCTTTGGTTAATTTTTGCTGACATGCCCCCGCGGGGGCATGTATTGCGCCGTCTATCCGCTGCCGGGAAATAGCGTTTATTGGTTCGTGCTGTGTTTTTTGTCAGTGGCGAAAGACCATTTGTTTAATATCAGCGAAGGAGGAAGGGTAACGATAATTGTGTAACGCCTCTGTGACCGTACAAAATAAAAAATAACTTGTTCTGATGATAGCGACATATTCTGTCAGCTCAGAATAGGCTGGTTATTGTCTGAATAAAATTAACCTATATTGAGAAACTCATGACAATGATAAAAAAACTTCCATTAACCATGGCGGTTATCGCCGCGTTTTTTCCGCTTACCTCTGTAATGGCGCAAGAATTTACTCAGGAACAGATCGACGCCATCGTCGCCAAAGCCGTTGATAAAGCGCTGGCCGACCGCCAGGCGAAAATCGACGCCGCGGCCGACAAAAAGGTCGACGTGATCACCAACCCGCAGACCACCGCCGCCTCGCCGGATATGGCCATTCCGTTCGGCCTCAAGTTCAGCGGCTATGCCCGCTATGGCGCTCACTTCCAGACCGGCGACCAGAAATATGTCGGCGTCGACGGCTCCTATAACGGCGCCTCGGCGATCGGCCGTCTGGGCAACGAAAGCAACGGCGGCGAATTCCAGATCAGCAAGGCCTTCAAAAGCGCGCAGGGGGCTATCTGGGATCTTAACGTGATGTTCGACCACTGGAGCGACGAAGTTAACCTGAAGAAGGCCTACGTCGGGGTCACCAACGTGCTGGAATCCAACCCCAACGCCTATATCTGGGCCGGCCGCGACTTCCACCAGCGTCCGCAACAGGGGATCAACGACTACTTCTGGATGAACCACGACGGCCAGGGCGCCGGGGTGAAGAACTTTGATATCGGCGGCGTGCAGTTCGACGTGGCGGCGGTCTCGCAGGTGAAATCCTGCAGCCCGGAAGTGATGGCCGACGAGACCAACCCGTCGCGCATCACCTGTACCGGCAGCTCCGACACCGGCGACAACGGCCACTACGCGCTGACCACCAAAACCCACAACATCAAGGCCGGGCCGATCGACGTCGAGGTGTACGCCAACTACGGCTTTGACTCAAAGGCGGTGGACAGCGACGCGCGTCTCGAAGCCTGGCAGGGCGGCCTGGTGCTGAGCCACACCAACGACAGCGGGGTGAACAAGGTGATCCTGCGCTACTCCGACAACTCGGATAACAGCGTCTACAACAAAACCGACGACCTGACCACGGTCTACGCCAGCTTCGAGGGCAGCCATAAGTTCACCCAGCAGGCGCAGGTGGAATATCTGCTGGCCTTCCACGACTACGACAACGGCAAAGATAATACCGACAACCGCAAAAACTACGGCGCCATCGTCCGGCCGATGTACTTCTGGAACGACGTGCACTCCACCTGGCTGGAAGCGGGCTACCAGCGCGTGGATTACGAGCAGGGCGGGGATAACCACGGCTGGAAGCTGACGCTGTCGCAGAACATCGCCATCGGCATGGGGCCGGAGTTCCGCCCGATGCTGCGCTTCTACGTGACCGGCGGCCAGGTGGATAACGAGCACACCGCGAAGGTGAACGGCACCCAGGACCAGCAGCTGGATTCGCTGAACGTCGGTGGGATGTTTGAGGCGTGGTTCTGATGCGATAGCGTTGTCGAAGGAGCGTTCCCGGCTGGCGCTACGCTTAGCCGGGCTACGACTGGTGCGCTCCATTTATGCCGGATGGCGGCATACATGCCTTATCCGGCCTACGTTCCTTCCTGCGGGCTCCCCCCCAGGACCGGCAAGCGCAGCGCCGCCGGGCGGTCAGGCTCCATACCTGCGGTAGTGCCGGATGGCGGCATCAATGCCTTATCCGGCCTACGTTCCTTCCCGCAGGCTCACACCCCCAGGACCGGCAAGCGCAGCGCCGCCGGGCAGCTGGCCCATCCCCCCCTCAGTTCACCGTCAGGCGCAGGGCCAGATCCTGCGGGTAGGGATCAAAATAGTTCTGCGCCTGCAGGTAGCGATCCGGATACTCGGCCAGATAGTGCTTAAGCAGCGTCAGCGGGGCGAGGATCGGCAGCAGCCCGGCGCGATAGTTGAGGATCACCTCCCGCAGCTCGCCGCGCTGGCGGCTGTTCAGCTGGTCGCGGAAATAACCCTGAATATGCATCAGCACGTTGGTGTGGTTTTTCCGCGAGGCGGGCCGCTTGAGGATCGCCATCAGCTTCTCGCGGTAAACCTCGAAGAAAGCCTCCAGATCCTCCCATTCATGCAGCGAGGCGACGAACGGGCCGATCTCCCGGTAGCCCGCCTGGTGGTGAGCCAGCAGCTGCAGCTTGTAGCGGCTGTGAAAGGCCAGCAGGCCGTGACGGGTCAGGCCGCGGGCGCGCAGGGCGTTGAGTTCATGCAGGGCGAAAACGCGCTCGACAAAATTCTCCCGCAGCAGCGGATCGTGCAGCCGGCCATCCTCTTCCACCGGCAGCCACGGGTAGCGCGCCATCAGGGCACCGGTAAACAGCCCCACGCCTTCCTTACGCCCGCGATTGCCTTTTTCGTCATACAGCCGCACGCGCTCCATCCCGCAGCTCGGCGATTTGGCGCAGACGATAAAGCCCGACAGCTCGCCCAGAGTTGCCAGATGGGCGTTGGCAAAATCAGCCATCTTCTCCGTCACATCCTCGTGCGGGGCGTGGCTGAAGCGCATGCGGATCTCCCCGACCGGAGTCTGCACCAGGCGGAGCGCCGGGCGGGGTACGGGCAGGCCGATCGCCATCTCCGGGCAGACGGGCTTAAACGCCACCCACTGCGCGAGCTCATCCATCACAAAGCCCATACGCTTATGCCCGCCGTCGAATCGCACGGCTGAGCCGGTTAAACATCCGCTGATCCCAATGACAGGTTGCGTGTTCATGGCGCTGTCCTCTCTTCTGCTGTGGTTCGGGTAAAGAAAAGGATCACGGTGGCGACCGTAATGCCGAATTTCTTCATCTCGGTTTTGTTAAATAAATGGCTGCCGTCCTGCAGGAACATCCAGTCGTCAAAGTGCAGCAGCCACCGGCTGCCGCTGGCCTCGACGTTCATGCTGTAGCGCCAGTGAAAGGCATTGCCTGCCGCCTGGCCGCTGGCCACGCCTTCGATATCGCCGGCGGTGCCCTGATAACGGTTATCGCCGGTGCGGCGAATGCGCCATACCCGCTGCTGCTTCTCACCGTCGTCATAGACAAAGCGCTCATGGAGGGTCAGGGTGTCGCCGACGACGTCGCCATCGATCTCAACATGGAAGCGGCGCAGCTGCTTGCCGCTGCGATCCTGCACCATCCCCCACGCCTCGGTTCGCCCCTGAAAATAGTGAAAGATGTCGAGGGCGGGCTGCTGCTGCCGGTACTCCGTGACCTCGGTGCTGCAGCCGGCGAGGATCAGCATCAGCAGCGCCAGGCCAAGGGTCAGAATGCGTTTCATGGTGTACCTCCGATCAACTGCTGACGCAGTTCGGGATAAGTGGTGCGCGGATCGAGCCAGATGGCGAGAAAGCGGGTGCTGAACGCCGCCGACTGGCGCGGGCCGAGCGGGGTAAAGGCGGTCTGCGCGGCGCTGG
>OEFA01000562.1_pt1 | contig 12765 bp, 10 predicted proteins | sample 1495601 | NCBI WGS metagenome assembly OEFA01 (sample SAMN02324081, study PRJEB22366) | human gut metagenome | biome: human | place: Canada: Ontario | collected 2010-10
TGGGCGTGGGACGCGGCAGCGTTAAGGTGAGTCCATCCCGGGAAACGAATAAGCCCGGCCACGGCTGACAGGCCTGCTTTAGCGCCGACAGGGAAGCATCCTCGCAGTGATAGAGCCCCATCGCCGGGAGCTGCAGCGTTCTGAACAGCATCAGGCAGGAGGGGAAATCGCCATGCGAGGCGTCATCGTCCAGGGCTGCTACCGAGGCGCACTCCTGAAACGCCAGCCCGGCGCCGGCCATCAGGGCTATCGAGTCGGCGGTCGGTCGGCCATCGCCGCTGTAAAACAGCGTCTGCCCGGCAATGGTGATGCGGATGGCGCGATTACTCAGCTCATGCTGGGTGGGGGCAGTGCGGATCTGCCAGTCCTGCCACGTCCAGGCTTCGCGGCATTCCTGCCAGTCGATGGTGAAACCAAGGTCCGCCTGCGGCCAGTTCGCCAGCGCGGCCAGCTGCATGAGCACCGGCTGCTGCGCCGGCTGGCAGTAGATAATGACTGGCTTCTGACGGGAATAACTTTTCCAGTGGTTCAGTAGCGCCGTCAGGCCGGTGCAGTGGTCCGGGTGAACGTGGGTGAAGTAGATCGCGTCGATATCGTTGACCTCGCCGCCGCGCTGCCAGAGCGCGCGGGGAACGGTGGGGCCGCAGTCGATTAACCACTGTTTGTTGTCCGCATCGATCACCCGCAGCGCGGAGGTATTTTGCGTGCAGGAAAAGGCGCTCCCGCAGCCAAGCACATCTATTTTCATTTACCCTCGCCAAAATTTTTTGCCGCTTAATTAAATTGTCATAAATACCCGACAAAGTAGGCTCACATCATGTCGAGTCAACGTTGCATTTTTTTTACAGCCAAATGAACACGTGTTCACCTTGCTAAAAAAAATGCCGCAGCAGCGCTTTCAGGTAGCGAATATGAGTTATTTACAGATCTCCGGCCTTAAAATTAGTTATGGCGATAAGGTGGTTTTACATAATATCGATCTGGCGGTAGAGCAGGGAGAGATGATTGCTCTACTGGGCCCGTCGGGATGCGGAAAAACCACGCTGCTGAACGCCCTCTGCGGCTTTATTCCGGTGCAAAGCGGCGAGGTGGCTATTGCCAGCCGAACGATCACTCATCTTGCGCCGGAGCAGCGCAATATCACCATGGTATTTCAAAGCTACGCCCTGTGGCCGCACCTGACGGTAGCGCGCAATATCGGCTATGGCCTGAAGCTGCGCAAATGGCGCGGGGCGGATATCGCGCGGCGGGTGGCGGAGCTGCTGCGAATAGTCAATCTCGAAGGGCTTGGCGAGGTGAAAGTGACCGAACTGTCGGGCGGCCAGCGGCAGCGGGTGGCGCTGGCGAGAGCCCTGGCCATAGAGCCCCAGGTGCTGGTGTTGGATGAGCCGTTATCTAATCTGGATGCCAAAGTGCGCCTGAATGTGCGCCATGAAATTAAATCTCTGCAAAAGAGACTGGGGTTCACGTCATTAATTGTCACCCACGATCAGCAGGAAGCCTTAGTGATGGCGGACCGCATTGCGGTATTAAATCAGGGGCGTATTGAACAAACCGGCACGCCTGAAGAAATATATCAACGCCCCGCGACGCCCTTCGTCGCTGATTTTATGGGGGCCGATAATAAAATAATTTCCGGTGAATTATCCGCTGCCGCAATATCCGGTTTATCTGCCGCTCAGCAGGGTGACAACGTTATTTATTTTCGCAGCGCCGATGCCGCGCTCGCTGAATTAACGCAGCCTGCGCCGCAGGAGGGGCTGGCTCTGGAAGGCGTGGTGGAGCAAAGCGCGTTTCTGGGCAATCTGTATCGTCACAGCGTGCGCTGCCATGACCGCCTGCTGCTGGCGGATGCCGCGCAGTGCTGGCCGACAAAAAGCCGCGTTCGGCTCCATGTGCCAACGCCGGCCCTGCATATTTTTCCTTTACCACTATCACAGTGATATCAGCGTGTTCATTCTGGGGACAATCCATGTTGACTAAGACGAAAGCAGCGATCGTAACGACCCTCTTCCTGAGCCTTGGCGCACAGGCCGACACCATTCTCAACGTCGCCACCGCGGGCGATCAGAATATGGTGGATTATGTAAAAACCTGGCTGGGGCCAAAATTTGAAGCCGCTCATCCCGGCGTCAAGGTGCGGGTGATCGGTACCGGCCCCGGCGACGCCGGGTCGAATAAAATTAGCGAGAAGCTAACGGCCCAGCAGGAGAGCGGCGCGCAGCAGTGGGATATCGACGTCGCGGTAGTGCACCAGAAGGCGGGCGGTGAGCAGGTGGCAAAGGGATTGCTGCAAAAATACCGTCAGGATATTCAGACCGGCGGCATGGTGAGTTCGCCGAGCGCCACCCAGGCGCTGGGCGTTAACGTTGACGGATACGTGATGCCGATGTTCTTAAGCCAGACCGCTATCGCCTGGAACAGCGATCTGGTCACTACCCCGCCGGCGTCAGCTTTGTGGTGGGCTGGATCTACGCCTACGGGACCGACGCCCAGCGTCTCTCCGCCGGGCCCTATGATAAAAGCGTCGAAAAAGGCTGGCAGCAGGCCTATGAGAAGCTAAAGGCGTTCAATAAAAACGTAACTTTTACCCCGGGCAACGCCGGGACGCTCGATATGCTGAGCCGGGGGGAAATCGCCATGGGCCCGGTGTGGGTCGATATGTTCTATAGCTGGAAAGATCAGGGCAAGCTGCCGCCGTCGATCAAGCTTGCTTTACTGGCGCCGGGCATGCCGGGCCAGCCGATGTATTACGTCATCCCGGCGAAGGCGGCGAATCCGCAGCTGGCGCGCGACTTTATCGCGCTGGCCACCAGCCCGGAAGTGCAGGCGCAGGGGATCGTCAAGCAGTTCAACTGGTATCCGGGCATCGACGCCGGGCAGGTGAAGCCGAAGCTGGATGCGGCGACCTGGCAAAAGCTGTTTGCCGAAATCTCGCCGGAAGCGCTGGCGAAGTATGGCAAAAGCTTCCCGATCGCCCCCTACTTTGACGATATCAAAGAGGGTTACGAAAGCCAGGTGGCTAATTAAACCTTTTCCAGCCCGGGCCGCCGTCCCGGGCGCTTGCTTGTGCTGACGCCAGGTTTATTATGTCCAGTTCATTAAAATATCTGCTGCTGGTTGCCCCGGCGGCGCTGATGATCGCGATCCTGTTTTTGTATCCGCTGGGGTTTTCGCTGGTCTCGGCGTTTACCGCGCCGGGACAGCCGTTCACCCTCGATCACTTCCGCAAGGTCTATGCGCTCTACGCCAGCGATGTGCTCTTTTCGCTGCTTATTGTGCTGATCTCGGTGGCGCTGTTAGCGCTGCTCGCCATTACCCTGTCGGCAGTGATTGCGCTGTCACCCTGCCGACCCGTTGTGCGTCTGCTGGGTTTTTTGTATCGCCTGCCGCTGTTTATTCCTTTTATCGTTGTTGCCCAGATGATGCGCACTTTTCTCGCCAAAAATGGCCTGATGAACAATGCGCTGGTGGCGGCCGACCTGGTCACGCCGCTGGAGACGCTCTCCTGGCTGGGATGGAAAGGGATAGTGATCACCTTTGTCTGGAAGCAACTGGCCTTTGCCACGCTGCTGATCTGCGGGGCGATGGCGGCGCTGGAGTCGTCGCAGATCCTTGCTGCACGTAATCTTGGCGCCTCCCGGCCGCGGATCCTGTTCGATATCATGCTGCCGCAGGTCCTGCCGACTATCGGCGTGGCGCTGGTGCTGTCGACGGTGACCATGATGTCGGTGCTGTCGGTACCGTTGATGATCGGCGTGGGGACCCCGACGATGCTAACCGTGGATATGGCGTTTCGCGTCAATTCCTATGGTGATTACGCGGTGGCGAATGCGCTTGGCGTGGTGTCGCTGGCGATCTGCGGCGCGCTGTCGTGGTTTTACCTGCGCCACAGCCTGCAGCAAAAAGGCGGTGAATCATGAAAGCGCTGGCCCTCGTATCAACCCCGGCATGGTGGGTGAAAGGGCGCCGTAAAGTGCGCGCCAGTCCGGTGCTGCAGACCCTGCTGCTGCTGTTTATGCTGCTGGCGATGTTTGGTCCGCTGCTGAACCTGTTGATCTGGACCGTAGCGGAAAGCTGGTATTTTCCCCATTCGCTGCCCAGTCGGTGGGGGCTGAAGTACTGGTATCAGGTTTTCAATCCATACAGCGATGTCTCTAGCTCGCTGTTAACCAGCGTGCTGATCGCTCTGTTATCGGTGGGGGTCTGTTTGCTGATTTCCGTACCCGCCGGCTATGCGCTTTCCCGGCGGAAAATGCCATTACGGATGCTGTTCATGCTGCTATTTCTTATCCCGCAGGCCTTTCCTAACCTGACGGTATACATGAATGTTGCCCGATTGTTTTATCAGTGGGGATTGAACGGCAGTATCGCAGGGGTGGTGCTGGTGCATAGCGTCCACGGCCTGATGTATTCGGTGTGGATCTGTGTAGCCGCGTTTTCAGCCATCGACCCGCTGCTGGCGCGGGCGTCGCGTAACCTTGGCGCCGGGCCAGTGTATACCTTCTGGCACATTGTGCTGCCGCAGGCGGCGCCGGGGATCGTTGCCGCCAGCATCTTTGTTTTTCTGGAGTCGCTGGATGAGTTTACCGGCACTTTCTTCGTCGGGGCGCCGGATATCACCACGCTGCCGCTGCTGCTCTATAACGCCAGCATGTCGGGTAACTATCAGGTCTCGTCGATTACCGCGCTGATTTTGCTGGCCCCATCGCTGCTCTTTATGGTGGTGATCCATAAATTTATGCGTCCGGAGATGATGGCGAAATTAGGGAAATAAGGGCTGCAGAAAACGAAAAAGCTTCCCGTCGGGAAGCTTTTTAACCTCAGGTCATCATCATTGGCCATTCTGGCGGTGTCTGACTCATGACTTCAATCATCACATCTTTGATATTGCCCCAGATTTTGGCCATATCGAGCAGGGTGATACCGAGCAAACCGGTGGCGAACCAGCAGGCGGCGGCCAGGCCGAGGCAGCTGCAGATCACCGCCAGACCGGCGTAATCGCTTTTGCGAAGCTGAATATTCAGTGAGCTGGCGAGAAACATCAGTACCGCGCTCACCAGGGGCCAGCGCAATAATACGACACTGGTAGTAATGGAAGCCATTAACCTATCCTCAAAGAAAGTCGGGAGCCATGGACGACCTGACGCGACTGACGATGGCATAGCGCTCTGGTCTCAACTGGCGTACTAGAGAGTGATGAAACGCCATTTCTGTTTCATCAACTTGTGTGAACTATATCACACTTGGCGCTTTATTCACCAGTCAAAAAATGAGCTTTTGCTGCGTTTAATAACTATGAAATTTGTGTGGATATTGATGAGCAACCCCGGGAAGCATATTTTCATTCACTGCCTAATGATTATTATTCTGCGGGTTTTATTACCTGTTCTTGTTTATTACACGGAGAAACCGAGTCAGATGCGCGTCTATTCTTAATCTTGCCGGAATATCTTCCGAATACCTGATAAATAAGTATTATTCATCACCATCAGAGGTAAAACTGACGCTCGTGAGGGCTGTCGGATGTCAGCTGATGTCTATCGCAATCGCGATTGCTAACGTGTTCGGGCTACCTTAATTAAGGCATATCGCATGGATGTAAGCGTAAATGGGTGACAGTGCGCCGCATAAGGCGCTAAGAGTCATCGGAACAGGTTTGGTTATTTTATTGCCAGTGGTGCTGGCATTGTGGTTTGCCCAGCTGCGGGCTAAAGCCGAAACCATTGATCAATTACACTCATTTTCGCAGCTGGCGCTGCAAAAAACGGAAATGGTCATCCGGGAAGCGGATCAGGCTCGGGCTAAAGCCAGCCAGTATCGCGGTGAGTTGTGTTCAGCGGATCACCAGCGTTATTTACTGCATATTGTGCGCGGCCTGCTGTATGTGGAAGATCTGATCTACGCTAACGGCCAGCGCTTTATCTGTTCAACGTCCGTTCATCAGCAAACCGGCTGGCGGATGCCGGCGGCTAATTACACCAAAAAGCCGGATGTCGCGATTTACTATTACCGGGACACGCCGTTTTATCCGGGCTTTGCCATGAATTATATGCAGAAGGGGCCCTATGTTGTGGTGGTTAATCCCTTCTCGTACAGCTCGCTGATCGCCAGCGACCGCGATTTAGCCTATGGCGTTTTCGATACCAAAACCAACCTCTTTTTCTCGGTAAGTAACAATGTCGAGCCCGCGGAACTCCATGCGTTAATTCGCGAAGGCGATACCTTTTTTAATCAGAATGGCCGGGTGTATACGATCGCCCGCTCCGCTATTCGCCCCATCGCCGTCATTATGTCCACCTCGCGGGCCAGCTACTATCACAACTTTTGTGACCAGGCCAGTCTGACGCTGCCGCTGGGGATAATTTGCAGTATTTTACTGGTGCTGGTGTGGTCGCGCACCCGCCGACAGTATCACTCGCCGCGCAATATGCTGCAGCGGGCTCTGAGCTGCCGCCAGCTGCGCCTGCACTACCAGCCGATTATCGATATTAAAAATAACCGCTGCGTTGGGGCGGAAGCGCTGCTGCGCTGGCCTGGGTTTGACGGTCCGGTGATGAACCCGGCGGAGTTTATTCCGCTGGCGGAAAATGAAGGCATGATTGCCCAGGTCACGGACTACGTGGTGGATGAACTGTTTTATGAAATGGGTGAGTTTCTGGCCAGCCATCCACAGTTGTATATAGCCATCAATCTCTCTGCGTCGGATTTCCATTCGGCGCGGCTGATTTCACAGATCAGTGAGAAAGCGCACAGCTACGCAGTCTGTATCGGACAAATCAAAATCGAAGTGACCGAGCGCGGGTTTATCGACGTACCGAAGACCACGCCGGTGATCCAGGCGTTCCGCGAAGCAGGCTATGAAATTGCCATCGACGATTTCGGCACCGGCTACTCGAATCTGCATAATCTGCACGCGCTGAACGTCGATATCCTCAAAATCGATAAAACCTTCGTCGATACGCTCACCACCAACAACACCAGCCACCTGATTGCTGAACATATCATCGAGATGGCGCGCGGGTTGCGGTTAAAGACGATTGCAGAAGGCGTGGAGACGCCGGAGCAGGTAAGCTGGCTCTACAAGCGCGGCGTACAGTATTGCCAGGGCTGGCTGTTTGCGAAAGCGATGCCGGCGCGGGAGTTTATGCAGTGGTTAGCCAATGCTCCCGCGCCCGCGAACGTGCCTCAGCCGCCGCGTCACGCGGAGATCTGATGGCGATAGTCGCTGGGAGTGCGGTCAAACTCGCGGCGGAACACTCGGGAGAAGGTTTGCTGCGAGACGTAGCCCAGATCCATGGCGATATCAAAGATCGGCCGCTGGGTGGTTCGCAACGCTTCCGCCGCCAGCAGCAGGCGGCGCTGGCGAATATAGTCCCCCAGCGTCTGATGCATCACGGTACGGAACATCCGCTGCAGGTACCACTTCGAGTATCCTGACTTTCTGGCGACTATATCAATGTTAAGTGGTTGATCGATATGTTCATCAATCCATTCAATCAAAGTTTGAATAATATCCTGATGGGACATAAAGCGGCCTCTCTCAATTCTCGATTCGTCGTTTTGTCTGCAGGCGAGTATAATTCCTCAAGTTAACTTGAGGTAAAGCGCTTTATGGAAAAGAAATCACCCCGCATCAAAATGCTGTTGACGCCTGGAGAAGTGGCAAAACGAACCGGCGTGGCGGTCTCGGCCCTCCATTTTTATGAGAGTAAAGGACTGATCCACAGTCAGCGGAATGCCGGCAATCAGCGGCGCTACCGGCGTGACGTTCTGCGCGCGGTGGCGATTATCAAAATTGCGCAACGTATTGGCATCCCGCTGGCCACTATCGGCGACGCGTTTGGCGTGCTGCCGGAAGGGCACAATCTCAGCGCAAAAGAGTGGAAGATGCTGTCATCGCAGTGGCGTGAGGAGCTGGATCGGCGCATTCATACCCTGACGGCGCTACGCGACCAGCTCGACGGCTGTATCGGCTGCGGCTGTTTATCGCGACGCGACTGCCCGCTGCGCAACCCGGGCGATAAACTGGGGGAAGAGGGAACCGGCGCCCGGCTGCTGGAAGACGAGTGATAAAACTAAAGCGCCACAACTGGGCGCTTTAGTTGTTTTCCGGTCTTGGTCTTTCGCATTATCTCGCTGGTTCGCGAGAGGGTTTCCCCCGACGTCGACGTCCCTCAGTATTGCGCAATCTGTTGATGGAGGTTCCGGTTTGCGTCGACACTTTAACTATGGCATCTGCCGTCGCTTTTTCCTCACTATTTTGCTGAAATTTTCCCGGCAATGAGCGCCTGTTCCTATAGTTAATTTGAACAAACTACGGGAGAGGCTCATGCTGACGGTACATCATCTTAATCAATCACGATCGCAACGCGTACTGTGGGCACTGGAAGAGCTGCAGCTGCCTTATCAGATAGTCCGCTATCAGCGGGAGAAAACGATGCTGGCGCCGGCGGCGCTGAAAAAAATCCATCCGTTGGGCAAATCACCGGTACTGGAAGATAACGGCTATGTGCTGGCGGAGTCCGGGGCGATCCTCGAGTATTTGCAGGAAACCTGGGACAGCGGCGGGTTGTTGAAGCCGCAGGGAATTGACGACAAACTGCAGTACCGCTTCTGGCTGCACTATGCCGAAGGCTCGCTGATGCCGCTGCTGTTAATGAAGCTGGTGTTCGCCAGCCTTGGCAAACCCCCTGTGCCCTTTGGCGTTCGCTCGCTGGGTTCGCTGCTGGGCAAGGGGATACAGAAAACGTGGCTCGATCCGCAGCTGGCCACCCATGCGCGGTTCATTGACGACCATCTTGCCGCACGGCCATGGTTCGCTGGCGAGCGGCTGAGCATGGCCGATATCCAGATGAGCTTCCCGGTGATGGCATTGTTGGCGCGCGGTGGCGTGCATGACCTTGTCCATATCGAGGCCTGGCGTCAGCGAGTGGAACAGCGACCGGCCTGGCAACGCGCCATCGAGCGCGGCGGCCCCTTCACCTTACCCGGCGCCTGAGATATCAGCGGATCCGATGACGTCGATAAATGAAAGCAACTCACTAAAAAATTGTTAGCGGATTGCGCATGGACGATAACGTTTGCGCATCGTCTGGTTGTTTTCTGTTCGTCATAAGCGAAATTTAGCGAAATACGATAAACATCGGTTGAAAAGGGTTATCTAAAGGCCGGATAATCGTTTGCCTTTCTGTTTCGCTCCCCCTTTTTTCTGCTGTCCGGGGGAGGCGATAAGGTTGACCACCGTAGTGTATGCGCGGAGTTAAACGTTTGCTTTTTTGCGGCCCCCCTGGCGCTGCGATTCGGTACATGGAGATCGCGTTTAACTGGCAGTGGACGGTCCACCACGCATATCAACGAACGATAAAAATTTTCAGGGGAAGTTTTCTATGTCTACGCCTTCAGCGCGTACCGGCGGCTCATTGGACGCCTGGTTTAAAATTTCGGCGCGCGGCAGCACCGTGCGTCAGGAGATTGTTGCAGGTCTTACTACCTTTCTGGCGATGGTGTACTCCGTCATCGTGGTGCCGGGCATGCTCGGAAAAGCGGGCTTCCCACCGGCCGCGGTGTTTGTCTCGACCTGTCTGGTAGCGGGCGTTGGCTCGCTGGCGATGGGATTATGGGCGAATCTGCCGATGGCGATCGGTTGCGCTATCTCGTTGACCGCCTTCACCGCCTTCAGCCTGGTGCTGGGGCAGCAGATCAGTATTCCGGTAGCCCTCGGCGCAGTATTCCTGATGGGGGTCCTGTTTACGGTGATCTCGGCAACCGGCATTCGCAGCTGGATCTTGCGTAACCTGCCGCAGGGCGTGGCGCACGGTACCGGGATCGGCATTGGCCTGTTCCTGCTGCTGATCGCCGCCAACGGCGTTGGTCTGGTGATCAAAAACCCGCTGGACGGTTTGCCGGTGGCGTTGGGCAACTTTGACAGTTTCCCGGTGGTGATGTCGCTGATTGGCCTCGCGGTGATCATTGGTCTGGAAAAAATGAAGGTGCCGGGCGGCATTCTGCTGACCATTATCGGCGTGTCGATTGTCGGCCTGATTTTCGATCCCAACGTCCATTTCTCCGGCATTTTCGCTATGCCATCCCTGAGCGATGGCCAGGGTAATTCCCTGATCGGCAGCCTGGATATCGTCGGCGCGCTCAACCCGGTCGTGCTGCCAAGCGTGCTGGCGCTGGTGATGACGGCGGTCTTTGACGCCACCGGTACCATCCGCGCGGTGGCTGGCCAGGCGAACCTGCTGGATAAGGACGGACAGATCATCAACGGCGGTAAAGCGCTGACCACCGACTCCCTGAGCAGCGTCTTCTCCGGTTTAGTCGGGGCGGCGCCGGCGGCGGTTTATATCGAATCGGCGGCGGGTACCGCGGCCGGTGGTAAAACCGGTCTGACCGCGGTGACGGTCGGTGTCCTGTTCCTGCTGATCCTGTTCCTCTCCCCGCTCTCTTATCTGGTGCCGGCCTACGCGACCGCGCCGGCGCTGATGTACGTTGGCCTGCTGATGCTGAGCAACGTGGCGAAAATCGATTTCAATGACTTTGTTGACGCGATGGCTGGCCTGATCACCGCGGTGTTTATCGTGCTGACCTGTAACATCGTGACGGGCATCATGATCGGTTTCGCGACCCTGGTTATTGGCCGTCTGGTCTCCGGCGAGTGGCGCAAACTGAACCTCGGCACGGTGATTATCGCTGTGGCGCTGGTGGTGTTCTACGCCGGCGGCTGGGCGATTTAAACCCTTCGTGCTCCTCACGGGCGGCTCAGGCCGCCCGTTTTATTTTTAAGCCACATCCTGTTTCCATTTGCGTTAATCTGGGTAGCGTATGATTCACAGGCACGACGCCTTACAGGTATAAAAGAAAACGCAGCAAACAGGGAACACATGGAAATATTCTTTACCATCCTCATCATGACCCTTGTGGTCTCACTCTCCGGGGTAGTGACGCGCGTACTGCCCTTTCAGGTTCCACTTCCACTGATGCAAATCGCCATTGGCGCGCTTCTGGCGTGGCCGACCTTTGGTTTGCACGTTGAATTTGATCCAGAGCTGTTTCTGGTACTGTTTATCCCGCCGCTGCTATTCGCCGACGGCTGGAAAACGCCAACCCGCGAATTTATTGAACACGGGCGCGAGATCCTCGGCCTGGCGCTAGCGCTGGTGGTCGTGACGGTGGTCGGCATCGGCTTTCTGATCTACTGGATTGTGCCGGGCATTCCGCTGATCCCTGCGTTCGCGCTGGCGGCCGTGCTGTCGCCGACCGACGCCGTGGCGCTTTCGGGCATCGTTGGGGAAGGGCGGATACCGAAGAAAATCATGGGCATTCTGCAGGGGGAGGCGCTAATGAACGACGCCTCCGGCCTGGTCTCGCTCAAGTTTGCCGTCGCGGTGGCGATGGGCACCATGGTCTTTACCGTTGGCGGCGCCACCGTAGAATTTCTGAAGGTGGCGATTGGCGGCGTGCTGGCCGGGTTTGTGGTGAGCTGGTCGTATGGCCGCTCGATGCGCTTCCTCAGCCGCTGGGGCGGGGATGAACCCGCCACGCAGATTGTCCTGCTGTTCCTGCTGCCGTTTGCCTCCTATCTGATTGCCGAACATATCGGTGTCTCCGGCATCCTGGCGGCGGTAGCGGCGGGGATGACCATCACCCGTTCCGGCGTGATGCGCACCGCGCCCTTGGCCATGCGCCTGCGCGCCAACAGCACCTGGGCAATGTTGGAGTTTGTCTTCAACGGCATGGTCTTCCTGTTGTTGGGCCTGCAGCTGCCGGATATCCTCTCCAGTTCGCTGGTGGCGGCGGAGGCCGACCCCAACGTTGAGACCTGGATGCTGTTTACCGACATTATCCTGATCTATGCCGCGCTGATGCTGGTGCGTTTTGGCTGGCTGTGGTCGATGCGTAAGCTCAGTCAGCGCTTCCTGAAGAAGAAGCCGATGGAGTTTGGCTCCTGGACTACGCGCGAGCTGCTGATCTCCTCCGTTGCCGGGGTGCGCGGGGCGATTACCCTCGCCGGTGTGCTCTCCATTCCTCTGCTGCTGCCGGACGGGAATGTCTTTCCGGCGCGCTATGAGCTGATTTTCCTCGCCGCCGGGGTGATCCTGTTCTCGCTGTTCGTCGGGGTGATTGCGCTGCCGATCCTGCTACGTCACATTGAATCGAGCGATAATGTGCAGCAGCGGAAAGAGGAGCGTCTGGCGCGCGCGGCAACGGCTGACGTGGCGATTGTGGCGATCCAGAAGATGGAAGAGCGTCTGGCGGCGGATACCAAAGAGAATATCGATACCCAGCTGCTGACCGAAGTCAGTTCGCGGGTGATCGGTAACCTGCGCCGGCGCGCCGATGGGCGTAACGACGTGGAAACCTCTATGCTCGAAGAGAGTCTGGAACGCCGCTTCCGCCTGGCGGCGCTGCGCTCTGAGCGCGGCGAGCTGTATCATCTGCGCGCCACCCGGCAGATCAGTAACGAGACGCTGCAGAAGCTGCTCCACGATCTCGACCTGCTGGAAGCGCTGTTAATCGAAGATCAATAACCTGTAATCCGGATAGCGCGACGCTTATTCGGACTACTGGCGAGACTGCAGTAAATGTGTAGCCCCGGTAAGCGTTAGCGCGACCGGGGGAAACCCGGGCAGCGGCGCAAGCGCCTGACCCGGGCTACCCCTTCCCTTGCGGAACGCGTTGTCACCAGGGAATTATTCCAGCCAGAACGCTTTGCTGCACGCCAGCCAGGCCTCAGCGCTGCGCGACATATACACGCCCTCC
>OEFA01000587.1_pt1 | contig 12444 bp, 7 predicted proteins | sample 1495601 | NCBI WGS metagenome assembly OEFA01 (sample SAMN02324081, study PRJEB22366) | human gut metagenome | biome: human | place: Canada: Ontario | collected 2010-10
TCCGGCTGCGGCTGCGATATGGCCACCGAACGTAAGATGTTCCGCCGGTTCATCGTGGAATCCGTGACGTTCTGGGCGCGCGAATACCACATGGACGGCTTCCGTTTCGACCTGATGGGTCTGATTGACGTGGACACCATGAATGCCGTGCGTGCTGCTCTGGATGAGATTCCCGGCCGTGGACGCGACATTCTCATGTACGGCGAACCGTGATCCGCGGGCGCCACCGCGCCGCTGCCCAGCGACACCGTGCTGGCTGACAAGTCAGGCCTGTCGAAGCTTGACAGTCGCATCGGCCACTTCTGCGACACCACGCGAGACACCATCAAGGGCCATGTGTTCTTCTCGGACCGCCCGGGTTATGTGAACGGTGGCATGCACGAGAACGTAGCGGCTGCGCGTGAGGCCGTGGACGCGTGGCGTCGCGGCAAACATTCGGAAGGAGTGGCAGGTCAGGTCATTCAATACGTGTCCGCGCACGACGACCTCACGCTGTGGGACAAGTTGTGCGCGAGCTTTGCGGCTGGTTCGTTGGGCAGCACCGTGGCCGAAGGCGTTAACGAAAATACCGTGGATGTGCCAAAAGTCATGTATGACGCCGATTTCTCGGCGGAAGGGCTGGCCGGTGTCGGTCCGCAGATTGCGGCCGCGCTGACCGACGTGATGGACGCCAACAAGCTGGCTGTGGGTATCACGCTTACCTCCGCTGGCATCCCGTTCATGCTGTCCGGCGAGGAGTTCGCACGTACCAAATTCGGCAGCTCTGATTCTTACGATTCCGCCAAAGAGCTTAACTGGCTCGATTGGAACCGTGCATGGCAGAAGCGCGATTTGATTGAGTATTACGCGAAGTTGATTGCATTGCGCAAGTCTGATCCACAGTGGTTCGACGGCAATCGCAATATCGTCGATACGGAAGGCGACGAACTCGTGTTCCGCGTCGGCGATTATCTGATGGCCGCCAATCCAGGCAGACACGTCGGCGTTATTGACGTGGCCGTAACGGGTTTGGAACCGATTGGCGGAATACGGAGATACTGGTGTGGTCTCGGCTCGTCCGTCAGTCCGGTGGAAGGCAATGTGAGCGCAGGTGATGGCGATTATTTGATTGTTCCACCGCATACGTTTGCAATCTGGCGGTTGCAGTAATACTCTCAGTAGGGAAGCTACAAAACGGCGACCGCAAAGCTGCGGTCGCCGTAACCGATACGGCAATGGGGCCGGAAAACCAGAAAGGATACGACAGTGGGAATCGGAGCGCGCAATCCGCGGTACGAGGTGGTGTTTTTCGACCTGTACGGAACGCTGATCGACATTCGTACCGATGAGCAGAGCGAGGCCGCATGGCAGGCGCTGTACGATTGCGTGACCGAATTGGGCGCGCAGTACGAATCCGTCGACGTGATGCGCGACCAGTTCGAAAAGCTCGAAGCCCGCGAAATGGTCCACCAAGCCGACCGTGCAATCGTTCGCAACGGGTGGGACGAATTCGACATCCTGCCGGTCTACCGGTCCCTGCTCATGAATCGCAGCGAGGAAGCGGAAAAGAAACTCGCGCTACCGCAGGCCGCGCTGAAAGCCGCATGGGCGTTCCGCCAAGGCAGCACCAGCCTGTTCCGGCTGTACCCCGGCGCGCTCGACATGATCGAACAACTGCAGGACGCCGGCATGGTCGTGGCGCTGCTGAGCAACGCGCAAGCCTGCTACACACGCCCCGAACTGGAAGAGACCGGCCTTGCCAGCATACTGGACGACGTGATCATCTCCAGTGAAGAGAAAATCCGCAAGCCCGCACGCGACCTGTACATGCTGGCGCTCGACCGTGAATTCGTCACCGCCAAGCACGCGCTCATGGTCGGCAACGACGAGCGCAACGACATCATCGGCGCCAATTCCGCCGGCCTCGACGCGGCATACTTCCGCACGGAAATTTCACCGGCGGACGACCCGGACGTTTCGGCACATGCGGTATGTTCGTTTACCGGAGCCGACTACGACGGGCTGCTGAAATTCGTGCTGGACGCATAAGGCGCGCGGTGGGCGCTGAGCTTAAATCGCATGGGACGTGCGGGAAGCCGCTGTGGCGTGCGGGAAAGTCGCAAGTCGTAAAAGGCATACGTGCGTAAGGCGTGCGTAAGGTGCACGTGCCACGTGCGACGCGCGGAAAAATCGCAATAGGAGGACATATGGAAGGCTATGCCGAGCAGGGAGCTCGAACCGATTCGACCGACCAAATCGGATTCGGCGGCGCTCGCCGCAACAGGAAAAAACGTCGCGGACTGACGGTGTTCCAACTTAAGGTCATCGGCGCGGTGGCGTTGGCCTTGTCCGCCGGCAGCACCACCATCGTGCCGCTGTTCTTCGGCTCCGATACCAACAATATGACGTCGCTGACGGCGATGGTCCTGAGCGAAGTGGTGTCCTGGTTCGCCATTCCGATCTACGCGTGGCTGCTGGTGCAGGGTTTCCGTGAAACGCACAGCCGGGTCGCGTACGGCCTGCAGCTGTTCATTCTCGCCGTGGTGTGCGAGGTGCCGTACGACCTCGCCACATCGCATAAGGCTTTCGACCTGGGCTCGCAGAATCCCGTTTTCGGCCTGTTCGTTGCGTTTGTTGTGCTTGCCGCGCTCGACTGGGTGGCGTCGCGCTATCAGAAGGCCATGAAGGTGCTGTTGTCGGTCGGACTGGTGGTGATTGGTCTGCTGTGGGACCTGCTGCTGCGTATCGGCCTACGCCAGCACATGATGAGCATCGGTTCGGTGACGCTTGGCTTCGTGCTGATTTTCGCTCTGATGCGCCAGTATGAGAATTCGATGATGTTCACAGCCGGCCTGTTCGGCGCCGTGATGATGATCGCGCCGGGCGTGGGCGTGGCGTTCGTGCACTACTACAACGGCAAGCTGGGCTATAAGCATCAGTGGACGAAATGGGCTTTTTACGCGGTTTACCCGGTTATTTTGATAATTTGTGCGATTTGTGCAACACTGGCGTGATTTTTGACAACGTTCGCAGTATGATAGAAACAGATTGAGAGAGCATCGCCGCTCAAGCGAGTGTTTCCAAGGCTGGGAACGTTTGTGATTATGATGCAGAAACCGCAAAGGGGTTGAGAGATGGATAGAGCAGGCATTCGCGAGGTGGCCAAGGCCGCGGGTGTGTCGATTTCCACGGTATCGCGCGCGTTCACGCGGCCGGAACTGGTGTCCGAACGTACGCGCCGCAAGGTGCTGGAAACGGCGGACAAGCTTGATTTCAACATCTCACGTTCCGCGACATCGTTGAAATCGGGTCAATCGTACCGTGTGGCGATGCTGATGAATGAAGAGATCACTAGCTGGTTCAATACGGAAGTGTTCGCTGGAATCGAATCCGTCATGCATAATGCCGGGTATGACGTATCGCTGTTCCAGCACGTCGACACCGCCGAAAACCGCCGCGACTTCTTCACGAATCTGCCGGTCCGCCGCAACGTGGACGCCGTATTCGTGACATCGTTCGGCGTGGAGCCGAAGGAAATCCAGCAGCTCAAGCGCATCCACGTACCGATTATTGGCATCAATACGCCGACGCAAAACGGCTTCGACGCCACCATCTCCATCGACGATGAGGACGGCATGTTCACCGCCGCCCAGCATCTGATCAATCTGGGGCACAAGAATATCGTGTACGTGTGCTCCGATGCGGTCGATTCCATTAATTCCTCCATCGATGCGCGAGGACAGGGCTTCATCCGCGCCTGCAAGACGATGGGGGCCTCCCATGACTTCAAGTGGCGCGTCGTCTCTGTGCCGCGTGGCAAGACCTTCGCCGACTCGGCGTTGACCGCGCTGCTTGCGTTGGACGAGTTCCCGGACGCGATCTGCTGCCAGATGGATATGATGGCGATTCCGCTGGTGTTGCGTTTGGAACGTTACGGCCACCACACGCCGAGTGACTATTCGATTATCGGCTTCGACGATTCGCCGTACGCCGACACTGTGAACCTGACCACCATGCGCCAGGATCCGTATGCGATGGGTCGCGCGGCCGCACAAAAGGCCATGAAGCTTATCGAAGGCAAGCCGCTTGAGAACGCGCATGAGATTGTGCGCGCCCAGCTCGTACTACGCGGCACCGATTCCGTGTACGGCACTGGCCGCTGAGAGCCGAGTCTCATTACCCTTCCGCAGCCCGTCAATGCCGACGGGCTGATTGTGATGGCCTGGGGTGGATTGATAAGGGATACCCCCACTGTAGTCACGGTGTGTGGCATACGTTTTCAGGAAAAAAAATGAAACAATTTGCAGTGATGTGTTTCATGACACGCCAATCGGGGGCTGATGAATGATGAATTTCATTCAATGATCAGCATGTGTTTTTTGATTTTGCAATCGTTGACAAACCGTTGAATATCAGGCTTTAAAGCGTTGTCCCCGTGAGAGGGGACGAAAAAACGTATCGGGGGAGGGGGTGTGGGTTCTTTCTGTTTCATTTTGTTTTCATAACTGCAAAGGTTATCATAGTAAACCGTAGGTCAGAGAAAAAGGGAAAACAGAGGTTTCCGGCTGTGTTGCCGGAGATGGGAACAGCGCAGAAGCTATACGTAAAACAGAAGTGATAACGGCATTATGCAAAGGATATCAACCCTCGAGTTGAGGGACTCAGAAGGGTGAACACTTTGCGGATAGGGGACAAGATGAGGCAATGGCGTAATGGTGTCGGCAACGCACCACGACACTATGCAGGAACGCGATCGGCAACCGGTCGCGTGCTTTCGCGTACCCGCTCCCTGACCGCCGCCGCCATAGCGGTAGCCATGATGGCCACCGTAGCAGTAACTTCCCTCCTCCCCACCTACAATGCCAAAGCTGACGAAAGTCGCAATGACGGCGCAATCTGCACACCTACCACAGAACCGTTAGGCGATCAGACCTCCGGCAGCGGTAACGATGAAGGTATCGCTACTTTCGTTGGCGGTGACATGTATGTAGGTGGCAAGAAGTCGGGCATTACTTCTGCCAATAACAACAATGCGCCTGAGGGTTCTTACGCTGTTGAGGCCGAAGGCTTGACCGCTGTGAACGGAAAGCTTTTGCTTCATCCAATGAAGCAGGCTTGGAACATCTGGAATAAGGATGGCTCATTCAATCGTTCGCGTGGTTTTCGTTGGGGCATCGTCGGTTTTGGTTCGCAGTTCCGTCCGAAGGACGGTTCGACTGTGCTTTCGGTTGGCGGCAATAGCACCAATTCCGAGTTGAATTGGTTCGGTGGTGCTCAGGGCTGGACGGATGACGCTAATCAGGGATCCAGCTGGCTTGGAACCGGAGCGGGGAATGGCGCTACCGGCGAGACGAATGGCCATAACTTTAACGCGAACATTGCTGGTAATCAGACCACAGTGCAAAGCCGCAACACTTGGAAGAACGGTGAACAGTATTCCGTGTACGACATGGGCGGCAACGGCAAAGTCAACTGGAATCAGAGCAACACCGTTATTTCCGGAGTGAAGAACCCCTCGACGGGTTCGGATTACACATATTCCGAATATAAGAATTATGTGACTACGCTGTCTGGCAAGCTCGCGAAGATTTCCTCCAGCAACACTGTTACGAAGGGCAATGAGGATAATTACACAGGCAAACGTTATTCATACAGCTACAACACTTACGCAAACAACGTTTACCGGTTCGATATTGAGAACAACTCCCGTCAGACGGAAATCACGCTGACCGGCGATGGCAAAGACGAGTTGCAGGTGTTCAATTTAGACGCATCAAAGCTGAATAGCATTGGTGATGCCGGCGTGGTGTTCAACTTCAAGAACATCTCCGACAATGCTTCGGTCGCCATCAACATCAACGGTAATGGCAATGATGTGAAGTTCCGTAATGGCTGGCAGTTCAAGTGGAACGACGTTGATATCTCCGACGGCTACGTCATGATGAATTCGACGGGCACAAACCGCTACAACAATACGCATGGGCAGGAGTACGTCAAGCGCGCAAGCCAGCTGATGTGGAACTTCTATAACACCAATACCCTTACGATTCTTGGTGGTAAGGGGTCGGGGCGCATCAACACCGGCTGGTACAAGGATCAGAAGCATGGCGACAAGGAAGACTGGTATGGCGTCAATGTAACTGATGATCCGTCTGCCGCATGGATGGGTTCCGTTATGGTAACGGGCAATGATTTTGGTGCCAAGGGCAATTTCCAGTCGCATGTCTCCACTAATGGTCGTGTGTGGACTACTGGCGATTTTGAAATGTACAACAAGGATGTCGTTACCACAAACAGCGGCAATTTCGTCAACGCCGAAGGCAAATATTCCACCTCTGCAGTGGATATGGATCAGGAACGTCATAACCTGTCTTGGTATGGGCAGATGACCACCTCCTGCGCCGCAATCAAGTGGGATAAGGTCGATGCCGAGGGCAAAGCCCTGAAAGGTACTTCGTGGACGGTGTACGGCACGAGGGATAATGCCATGAATGGCACGAACCCCATCACCACGGTTGCCGATGGCGGCTGGAATGATGCGGATGATGCGGATAACGGTAGCGTCACTTTGGGCAGTCTCGCAAAGAAGGCCACATACTACCTGAAGGAAAGCGGTACCGGCAGCAGCCAGTATGCGTTGAACACGAACATCTATCGCATCGTCACGCACGACAGTACGGATACCGTTTCAACCATCGACAAGGTGTACAGCGCTACTGGCGCTGAAATCACCGATGACACCGCCAAGCAGCTGCACAATGGCGCCATTGTCAACGTGAGTGCCGGTACTTCCATCGCATGGTCGAAGGTTGACGCAGAAGACCAGAACACGTTGCTCGCGGGTTCCACTTGGGAATTGACCAAGAAGGGCGATCCCGACCAGTCGTGGACTATTACGGATGATGATTCCGACAGCGAAATCGCAAACATCGTGGTCAAGATCAATGAAACTGAAGTTAGTTCGTGGAGCTTCACGAATTCCACTCCGGTAAGCATTTCTTATGTTGCCGTGGATAAGGATGGCAAGGAGCTCGCCACGAAGGTGCAGTGGAAGTCCGAAAGCCCTGACGTTGCAGGCATTGCCAGCGATGGCACGCAGTTGCAGCCGTATAGCAACGGCACTACGAACATCGTGTTCACGGCCGGCGACAAGACTGTGACGTTCCCGGTTATGGTAACCGGCGTAACCGTGGTGGGCTCGGTCAGCATTGACAAATACACCGAAGGTCAGGAAATCAGCTTGGAACAGGGCAAGACCATGACGCTGACGGCTACCGTGGCGCCTGAAGGCAACACGGTGAACTGGACTTCGAGCAATACGGATGAGGTTTCCGTAACTCCTACGACCGGCACCATTGTCAGGGTGACCGCCAATCGGGTGACCTCGGGCTATGTGACCATCACCGCCACCGAGCAGCATAGCCGGGAGAAGGCCACCCTGAAGATCAAGGTGACGGAGCCGATGGTTTCCGTGTACTTCAAGAAGTCGAACGTGCAGTGGAACGACTATTGGCTGAAATATAAGAAGAGCACGGACAGCAATAACTGGAGCGGCGATGTGCAAAGTTCCAGCGCGTGCGGTGACTATGTGCGTTTCCAGCTGCCGAAGAGTTCTGTTACAACAAATTACCAGTTCTATCTTGGCAATGCTAAAGGGTTCGATCTGCCCAATGACGATAAGTACACCGCCGCGGATCACGGTATGTTTACCTTTACGGGTAAGGATGTTCAGGTTGTGGAGGCGTGGAATGATTTCCAAAAAGAAACAGTCCCCTCCGGCTGCACGGTGACCAGCGCATACGTGGAGAATCGTTCCCATCGTTCCGCGGTGAAGAATGCAGTGTTCTACGATCAGCCGGTGGTGCGCGCTATTACCAACACGACTGCCAAGGCAGCTGACACGCGGCAGGATGAGGATCCGAAGGGCGGCCAGTTCAAGGTGTCCGATCTTACGAATGGCACCTACACGCTGAAGGAAATCAACGCCCCGAACGGTTTCGACGCCAGCAAGGCGAAGACCTACACCATCGTTATCAAGAATGGGCAGGTCACGAGCTCCGATCTTCCCGAAAAGGTCGAGAACCCGCGTCTTACCGGCAAGGCGACCTGGCAGAAGACCGACGATTCGAGTGAACTGAAGCTGCTGGCCGGTTCCGAATGGAAGCTGTACAAGACCAAGAACTTCTCGTGGGACGCCAACGGCAACGCCGAATACACGGAAGGTGATAGCGCCACGCCTATCGCAACCATCAAGGATTGCGTGAATAGCAGTGAGAAGACCTGCTCCGCGCAGACGGAATGGTATACGGATCGTGATGGCGACGCCGGTAAGTTCTCCATCGTTGGTCTTGAGTGGGGTGAATACCAGTTAATCGAGTCCAAGGCTCCTGACGGGTACAACATCGATACGACTCCGCACGTGTTCCGCATCGGGCCGGCCGAAGGCGCGAACGTGAAAGGCACGTGGTACACGTCTTCCGGTTTCAAGCCGGAGACTACCGCCGACTATCAGAAGTCTGCCGCATTCACCGTTGACGGTGGTTCCATTACCAACACCCCCGGCGTCGTTCTGCCTGGTACAGGCGGCGAGGGAGTAAACAAGATGTACGCTGCGGGATTCCTCGCAGTGGCGATTGCCGTGGCCGGTCTGGCCTTGAGCCTCAGGAGGCGGCAATGATGAACTCGTCTAGGGGAAGGGGGGCTGGACCGTAGCGTAGCGACCCAATGCCCACTAGGCAATAACTGAACACACATAACTGAAGATTCAAGATTTCAAACAAGAAAGAAAGGGAGAACAATGAATAAGGTTCTCAAAGGCCTCGTAGCCGTGGCAGCCACCGCGGCAATGGCCGTCGCCGGTTTCGCCGGCGCCTCCACCGCCATGGCGGCAGAGGGCGATGTTACTATCACCATTGGCTCGGAAACTACGCCTGCAAGCGTTGGTGATGTATACGCTGGCTATCGTCTGTTTGACGAAACTGAAGCCACTGTTGGTGAGAAGACCAATGTTGCATACCAGAAGCGTGCTGGCTGGGCTCACTATGATAAGGTTGCCGACGCAATTAAGGTTGTTGACAGCAGTTCTACCGTGACCAAGGACAGCAAGGTCGATGACTTTGTTGATGCCATTGGCAAGTTCAATACTGATCAGATTAAGAAGTTCGCTGAAAGCCTCTATAAGTCGTTGAAGACGGCCAACGTTGATGCTGATGCTATTTCCGCTGCGGTTGCTGACGATGCGACGTCTACTACATTGACTGGCCCGCAGGGCTACTACCTGATTGTTCAGACGGTTGCGGCTAACGATAAGGGCAAGACCATGTCTGCTGTGATCGTCAACACTGCAGGTCAGTCCGGTGTGACTGTTTCTCCGAAGAAGGATACTGTCACGGTCAGCAAGAAGGTCCAGGAGAACCAGGATGGCGTCAACAACCCGGATGCTGAAAACTGGGGCACCGCCGCCGATTATAATATCGGTGATTATGTCCCCTTCCAGCTGACGGGTACTCTGCCTGCCGACTATGCCGACTACAGCAGCTATGCATATACCTTCCACGATACTGCCTCCGCGGGTTTGACGTTTGTTAACGATGCTGCCCACCCGGTGAAGGTCTATGCTGTTAACGGAAGCAATAAGGTTGAGCTTAAGGCAGACGCTACCAACGGTTATCAAGTTCTGACTAAGGGCATTAGCACTGGTGAGACCTTCAATGTGAAGTTTGCCGATCTGAAGAAGGCTCAGGCTGCCAATGATGACACTGTGAACATCGATAAGGACACCAAGATTGTCGTCGAATACTACGCTCAGCTGAACGCTAACGCTGTGCTTGGTGCTAACGGCAACCCGAACGAGGTCTACCTGGAGTTTTCCAACAACAAGTATGGTGAAGGCACTGGTAAGACCGAAAACCATAAGGTCACCGTGTTTACCTTCAAGCTGAAAGTCACTAAGTATGGTAAGACCGACAGTGGTAAGGAAGCTCTGAATGGTGCTGGCTTCACCCTGTACAAGGCTACCAAGGCGAATCCGACGGACAGCGATTACACCAAGGTTGGCGGAGAGGTTAAGAATCTCGATGGCAATGTCTTCGACTTCACTGGCCTCGATTCCGGCTACTACAAGATTGTGGAAACCACGACTCCTAAGGGCTACAACACCATCGACCCGATTACCTTCACTGTGACCGCTACCTATAATTTCGCTGATGAGCCGGGTACTCTGACTGACTTGACGGTAACTGATGTGAAGGTCGGCGGCGTTGCATCGGCTGAGCAGACGTTCACTGTTAACAGGGGAACCGGTGAGGCTGGCACTGCTCAGATCAAGACCGACGTGGTCGATATCCCAGGCAGCAAGCTCCCGTCCACCGGTGGTATGGGCACTGTGATGCTGTACGTGGCTGGCATCGCCGTGTTCGTGCTTGCTGGCGCGACCCTGGTGATGGCTCTGCGTCGTCGCAATGCCTGATCCTCCGGATTCCATAAGAATCTGAAGTAACCATGCAAAACCCGTGAGCCGCGTTGACGCAAGTCAGCAGCGGCTTACGGGAATCGCAATACATAATTTAAAAACTGAAAATTAAATAATAACTGAACCCACATATGCTGGGCTGGACCACCTCAATCCCTTGTACACTGCCTAATTTTCTTGAGTATCCAGCCTGGCTCCATATATTTTCCGGTTTGCCGTTGGGGGCGAATCAAACATGCTTACTTTCCAATCCACAGAAGAGGGGTCGGCAATGAAGGAACGCACGATCGCAAGCCGCGTCATCGCCGCATGCTGCGCAATCGCCGCCACATTCGCCGCGGCAGCCTGTGCATTCACTACTCGCGATGCCGTCGCGGCTCCAACAACAGACTCTGCCAGCGGCAGCATCGCCATTTCGTACCACCATAAGAGCTCGGACTCCGAAACTGGCGACGATTCTACCAACTTCGCCATTTCGGACGCCAGCTTCAACCTCTACAAAGTCGGGCAGATCCCGGCAAGCGGCGGCGCCACCTTCGAACCCGTCGCACCGTTCACCGACTCCACCGCCTACCCCGTCGACTGGTCGAAGATGACCGGCAAGGACGCGCAGGTGTGGCGAGACATGGCCAATACGCTCGCCGGACTCATCGCGGTGAACAAACCCGACGCCACGGCAACCGGCGTCACCAACGCTTCCGGACACCTGACCTTCACCGGACTGTCCGACGGCCTGTACTTGGCCGTGTCCGACAGTGTTGACGTGAAGGTCGCCAACGCTGTCGGAAAGAACCAGACATGGACGTGCTCTTCCGGCAGCATGCTCGTCGCAGTGCCCGAAGACGGCGTCTCCGGCGGGTCGCGTGTGCTGAGTATCGAACCGAAAACCGAATGTGTGGCGCAACCGCCGAAAACCGTGGAACGCACCGTGCGCAAAATCTGGAATGACCGGAACAATTCCGACGGCAAGCGCCCCGAATCCATCACCGTGAAACTCCTGCGCGACGGCGAGCCCGTGGAAAACGTGAAACTGAACGAGTCCAACAAGTGGACGCACACGTGGACGGATCTCGACGCGGACCACGAATGGACCGTGGTCGAAGCGGCGGTGCCCGACGGCTACACCACCATCTCCGATGTGGAAGGCGACTCCACTGAAATCACCAACACGCACACGCCACCCACCACGCCGGACCAGCCGCACACCGGCGCCGACGTGCAGCAGGCCGCTTGGATTGCCGTGGCCATCTTGGGCGCGGGCTTGGTGCTGCTGATCGTTGCCAAGACGGCTTTGCGGAAGCGGGCGTAGCATAAATAACGTGACGGATGAATCGGACGCCAAGCCAGCTGCGCAAGTCGAATTGGATGCGCAGGTTAAACCGGGTGCGCAGGTTAAACCGGCTGCCAAGCATAAGAAATCGAATGCGCTGCTCAATGTGATGATTGCCATCTCCGCAATCGCCATGATCGGCGCGCTGGGTCTCATCGCATATCCGACATTCAGCGACTGGTGGAACCGCATGCACCAGTCATACGCCGTAGCAGGCTACGTGGAACAAACCAAAGACATGTCCGGCGCCGAACGCAAGGCCATGCTGAAAGCGGCGCACGAATACAACGAACGGCTCGCCGCGAACGGCGATCGGTGGCACATGACCGACGCGCAGAAGCGCGAATATGATGAAACGCTCGACGTGACCGGCACCGGCATCATGGGGTACGTGACCATACCGCGCATCAAAGTGAAACTGCCCGTATACCACGGCACCAGCGACGGCGTACTGCAGATAGCCGCCGGGCATCTGGCCGGAACCTCGCTGCCAGTAGGCGGAGCGACCACGCATGCGGTGGTCTCCGGACACACCGGACTGCCATCCGCGCGACTGCTCACCGGCCTCGACGAACTGAAAAAAGGCGACACGTTCGCATTCCACGTGCTCGACCAAACGTACACGTACAAAGTGGACCAGATCTCAGTGGTGCTGCCGAGCGAA
>OEFA01000588.1_pt1 | contig 12439 bp, 13 predicted proteins | sample 1495601 | NCBI WGS metagenome assembly OEFA01 (sample SAMN02324081, study PRJEB22366) | human gut metagenome | biome: human | place: Canada: Ontario | collected 2010-10
GTCGTGCCGGATACTATGACGGCATCGGTGCCGCACGCGACATCATCCAGAACCATTTGCTGCAGTTGATGGCGTTGACCGCCATGGAAGAACCGGTATCGTTCTCCGCATCCGATTTGACCGCGGAGAAGACGAAGGTGCTGTCTGCGGTGCGTCTGCCGAAGGATCTGGCCGCGCATACCGCGCGAGGCCAGTACGCAGCCGGATGGCAGGGCTCCCACGAGGTGGTCGGCTACCTGGATGAGAAAGGCATTGATCCCGCTTCCACCACGGAGACGTATGCCGCGATCCGTCTGGACGTCGATACCCGACGTTGGGCTGGGGTACCGTTCTACCTGCGTACCGGCAAGCGTCTGGGCAAGCGCGTCACCGAAATTGCCGTGGTGTTCAAACGTGCGCCGCACCTGCCGTTCGAATCGACCGCGACGAAGGAACTCGGCAAGAACGCGATCGTCATTCGCGTGCAACCCGACGAGGGCGTGACCATGCGTTTCGGCGCGAAGGTGCCGGGTGGCACATCCATGGAAGTACGCGACGTATCGATGGATTTCGGCTATGGCCGTTCGTTCACCGAATCGTCGCCAGAAGCGTACGAACGCTTGATTCTTGACGTGTTGTTGGGTGATCCGCCGTTGTTCCCAACCACGCGCGAGGTGGAGCTGAGTTGGCAGATCCTCGACCCGATCGAAGAATTCTGGTCCGCGCTTGGCCAGCCGCAGCCGTACCGTTCCGGCACGTGGGGACCCCAGGAAGCCGTTGAAATGCTTGCCCGTGATGGACATCGTTGGAGGATGCCGTGATCATTACCATGCTGAATACCGAAACCCGTGAGATTTCGGCAAAAATCGACGAATTGCACGAGGAACGCGGCGAAGCCGCGCAAGGCCGTGTGCTCACCCTGCTGATTTCCACGAACGAAGCATCGCTGGAACATGATCTGGAAGTCGCGAACTGCGCCAGCCGTGAGCACCCCTGCCGTGTGATTGCCGTCGCACCGAACTCACGTAAGGTTGAAATGAATGCGGACGATGGGAAGAAGCGCACCTTCCTCGATGCCGAAGTACGCTTCGGCTCCGATGCCGGCGCAGGTGAGATCATTGTGCTGCGTCCACTCGGCGGACTTGTGCATCACCCGGATACGTTGGTGATTCCGCTGTTGGTGCCGGACGCTCCGGTGGTGGCTTGGTGGCCAAACGAAGCTCCGGCGAACCTGTCGAACGATTTGTTGGGTTCCATGGCCCGCAGTCGTATCACCGATGCGATGCATTCTTCGAATCCGATGCGCACGATGGACGATCTGCGCCGCAACTGGTCGTCAAAGAACGTGGACATGTCGTGGACCCGCCTGACCGTCTGGCGTGCGATGCTTGCCTCGATGCTTGACCAGCCGCCGCATCTTCCGGTAAGCGGTGTGCGCGTGACCGGTCCGAAGGATTTCCTTCCATTGAACCTGCTGGCCGCATGGCTTCGTCTTCGCTTGAACGTGCCCGTAGTGGTGGAAGACGATCCGGGCGCGACCGCCGTGACCGGCGTGTATCTGACCCGTTCCGATGGCGTACTGAGCTTGGAACGCCCATCCACGGATGACGGCATCGCCGTGCTGAACGTGCCGGGGCAATCCCCGCAAACCATGAGCGTTCCCGCACGAACCATCGAGGAATGCCTGAGCGAGGAGCTGGGGCGTCTCTATCCGGACGAGATCTATGCCGAAGTGGTGACTCAAGGCTGGGATCTTATCAATCCGAAGCACTGAATCGATTCCCCCCCCCAAAAAAACAATAAAGGAACAATGCAGGAAAAGCATATGGCAGAACGTACGACAGTTGTATATCCTAATCCTCAGATTCTGGCTGAAGCCGTGGCCGCACGCACGCTGCTGACCATCACCGATTATCTGTCGGAACCGAATCGCACGCGCGTTGACATTGCCGTGACCGGTGGAACCGACGGCAACCGCGTGTTCGATGCCATGAACGCGAGCCCGTTGAACGATGCCGTGGATTGGAGCCGCGTACACGTATGGTGGGGCGATGAACGATTCGTGGCCGCCGATAGCGATGACCGCAACGCCAAGCAAGCGCGCGAGGCATGGTATGGCAGGCTTATCGCCGATGGAAAAATGCCGGCGGAGAACATTCATGCGATGCCGTCTGATGAGCGTAGCGCGGAAAGCATCGCCGCAGCTTCGCCCGAACAGACCGACGCCATTTTGGCTGAAGCCGCCGCACGATACCAGCGTGAACTCATTGAACAGTTGGGCGAGAATCCGGCATTGGACATCGCCATGTTCGGCATGGGACCCGACGCTCATTTCGCTTCCCTGTTCCCCGATCATGGCGAAGCGGAGATCGACGATCCGCATGTGCTTGTCGCCGGCGTGCGCGATTCGCCGAAGCCGCCGCCGCTGCGCTTGACGCTGACCGTGCCGATGATCGCACGGTCGAAGCATACGTGGGTGTTCACGTCCGAGGCACGCAAGGCGGACGCGGTCGCAGCCGCCTTTGCGCAGCGCGACAATCCACACGCGCCAAGCTCCTATGCCGATGGCGAGGAACTGCTGTGGCTTATCGACGAAGGGGCTGCTTCCAAAATCTGAACATGGAAAGTAAGCATTGCGGCGCGTTTGTCTCCGTATCTACGCACGAATGGCCTTTTGACTGATGGTCCGAACGCATTCAGCATCAGCCAAAAGGCCATTTGTATTCCCGAAGCGGTTTTTCGGGGCTAAGGCAAACCCCTATTCGCCAGACTGCTGTTGGCGAATGCGGCTCACCACTTCACGAACGCAGTCGAGGAATGCCTGCGCCGCAGGGGTCAAAGACTGATCTTTCTTCCATGCAAGGCTGAGTGATGCGAATACCGGCGGATCAAGGGGCCGAAACGTCAAGCCACTGCCTTCGGCGGTATCGACCATGCCGCTCAGACTCAGCTCATACCCGTATCCAGCCCTTACGAAACGACTGGCATTGAAACTGAGATTCATGGTACCGACCACATCAAAAGGACGGAGATTTTTGCCGTACCATCCGGAAATATCGCGGCGAAGCAGCGCGCCTCGAGGCATGATCAGCGGCAGTCCCTGCAAATCCTCGGCATGAATCGTCTTGCGATCAGCCAACTCATCATCGGCACGCATCAGCAATCCCATGGGATCGCAGCCCGGTAGAGCGAAATGATCGTAACGGCTCATATCGGCCGGCTGTACGAGCACGCCGAAATCGGCAAGGCCGTTATTCAATCGTTCGATGATGTTCTCTCCGAAATCGTCATGCAATTGCATATGGATTCCCGGATGCAACTCGCGAACATGCACGGCGGCCTCGGCAAGAATATCCATTGCCTGAGCCTGTGCCGCCGCGATATGCACATTGCCTTCGATCTGTTTGCCGGAAGCGATTTCCGATTTCGTGCGATCGGCCAGTTCCACGATTTCACGGGCGCGCCGATACAGCAACTGCCCCTCATGGGTGAGTTCAAGCGCACGACCGCGATTGCCGCGCACGAATAACGTGGCACCCATCTCTTCCTCAAGTTCCTTGATTTGCCGGGAAAGCGCAGGCTGACTGATATGCAGCACATCGGCGGCAGAGGTGACGCCTTCCTCTTGCACGACGGCAACGAAATTACGTAAGACTCGAATCTCCATAGGGGGGCACCTTTCCTAACGCCTCAGTGCTGACGACCTATCTCAAGTATATGCATAAAACACATATTGAGATATTGATAATCCGTATTTGTTATCTCGTTGCGTGCATTGTACGTTGACATCAGCAATAGCGGCAACCATTAAGGAGATAGCATGACGAAACCGACACGCGTACTGGTTGTCGGAGCTACCGGCAGTATCGGCAGACTTGCCGTAGACGAGGCCATGCGACAAGGCTATGCCGTACGAGCGCTGGTACGCAATCCACTGCAAACCCGCTTCGATCCGCGCGCGGAAGTTTTCCAAGGCGATCTGACCAATGTCGCATCGCTGCGAGAAGCATTGGTCGATATCGACGGCGTGGTGTTCACCATGGGCGCCCACGATGGTCCATGCATGGTCGAGAAAGTCGATTACGGCGCCGTCCGCAACACGCTGCTGGCGCTCAACGGACGCAAAGCACGCATCGCACTCATGACCGCCATCGGCGTGACCTATATGGACACCGACTACAATCGCACCTCGCAAGCCCACGATTGGAAGCGACGTTCGGAACGCTTGGTACGAGTCAGCGGCAACGAATACACCATTGTGCGCCCCGGATGGTTCGACTACAACAATCCAGACCAGCAACAGCTTGTATTCCTGCAGGGCGACACCCATCGAAACGCCAGCCCCGCCGATGGTGTGGTGTCTCGCAAGCAAATCGCCCAAGTGCTGGTCAGCGCGCTCGGCTGTGAAACCGCCAACCATAAAACCTTGGAATTAGTGGCGGAACGAGGGCCGGCACAGGATTGCCTCTGCCCGCTGTTCGAAACATTGGAACCAGATACCCCAGGCGAAGCGGACGGCGTGCACGACGAAGCGAACTTCCCCGACTGCTGCCAGCCCAAGCGCGTACGCGAAGACATGACCCGCATCGCCGCACTCGCCTGATAGTGCTGGGTCAGTCCGCCCAGTCGAAGTGGTTGGTGCCGGCGGTGATTTCGAATTGGTATGACACGATGCCCAGATCGATGTTCGTGCCATAGCCGAGACCGGGAGAGCGCTTGACCGTGCGAGGCGAGGTCAGTGTCAAGGTGAACGCCTGCTGGTTCATGGCGGTCGGCGCACGTTGGCAGTGTTCGAACTCGCCTGCCAGATCACGTATGTCAATACCCAGATCGCGAAGCATGGCGTCACCGTTATCAATATGATCCTGAGCCATGCTTCGTCCTTTCTATGATGATGCAATGGTTGAATCGTTTGAACCATTCGACCAACATCATTGTTGCATTACGAACTTGAGAAATGGTGTTCGGTAAAGAAAAACGAGACGAATGCGTTATGCGTGATTTGCCCAATCGAATAAATCCAAGGCCATCGGTCTTGCATCATTGCGTGCGATGAGCAGGAAATCGGCGTGTGCGGACGGATCGTCGAACGGTACAATAACACGTCCCGCCGGCGGACCTCCACGGAATGGAGCATTGGTGATGAACATACAGTAGGGGGAAGAGTGTGCGAGCTGGCTGAACACCATTGAATCGCTCTGTTCGATGAATGTGGCGTGGGGAAGCGCATGGTCGACGCGTTGCTTCCAAAAGCCGATGTCGGTCATGATAAGAAACGTTTCATGATCCAGCTGCGCCGCGGTTAACGATTTGTAGGCTGCCAGAGGATGGCTCGGAGGCAGTATGATCGACAGTTCCTCAACCATGAGAGAGCATGAGCGCAGATTCGCATCGTGCAGGATTTCAGGTTTTGCGTTGGGATTATTCGCTTCGACAATGCCCAAATCCAGCGTTCCGTTCGATACCATGTGGATGATGTCCTGCTGGTCGAGCGTGCGAGAAGTCAACGTTTCGCGAGGAAAGCGTTCCACCAGCAATGCTGTCAGCCTCCACAGTGGCGCAGGGGCCACCGTTCCCACGCGCAGCATCTGGGACTGTCGTGCGCTCGTCTCCACGGCATCTCGCATGAGTTGTCCGTCGCGCAGCAATTGCCGAGCCCATTCCACTGCGGTGCGTCCGGCATCGTTCAACGTGACCTTGCGCCCGACCCTGTCGAACAGTTCAAAACCAAAATCCTCCTCCAACCGACGGATTGAACGGCTCAACGTCGGTTGCGGCATACGCAACACATCCGCGGCGGCGGACATCGTGCCCTCATCCGCAATCGCAACAAGCTGGCGTAACTGGTCGAAATCCATCAAACACCTCCGGTGCAAGCTCTGATCAAAAAGATGCAAGCAATCAGTTGATACAGCAAAATCTTATGTAAAAAACGCATAAGTAATAGCTAGTTTTGCATTTTACTTCCAAACAAACAAAACCGATAATCATGCATAAATCGATAAAGCAAGGGGGTGAATATGCAACAATTCACGATGAATGATGGATTGACATTCCTGCAGTCGGCTATGGAGTATTCCAAATGTCCGGCAACGAAGTGCACGAACATCTTCCGGAAGCCATCCAAGCAGGCTACCGTCATGTCGACACCGCCAACGCCTACTTCAACGAAGTGGCGGTCGGCGAAGCGGTCAAAGCGTCCGGCGTCAACCGCGAGGAACTCTTCGTTACCACCAAACTATTCCCGCAAAGCTACCCCTACGAGCAGTGCGGCACTGATATCGACGCCTCGCTCGAACGACTCGGCATGGATTACGCGGATCTCCTGCTGTTCCACCAGCCGTACGGCGACTACGTTGCCGGCTGGAAAGCCATGGAAGAAGCCGTCAAAGCAGGCAAAGTGAAGTCCATCGGACTTTCCAACTTCCCCATGCATAAGATCCAAGAAATTCTCGACATAGCCGACATCACGCCGGCCGTACTGCAGGTGGAGATCAATCCCTACTGGAACCAGCATGAGCTCAAGACGCAGCTTGCAAGTACGGGCATCGTGTTCGAAGGATGGTATCCGCTCGGACACGGCGACCGCAAACTGCTGGAAGAGCCGGTTTTCACCGAACTGGCAGCCAAATACGGTAAGACGAACGCGCAAATCATTCTGCGCTGGCATCTGCAGGAAGGCAACGCCACCTTCCCGAAGACGCTCAACGTACGGCATATGCGAGACAATCTCGACATTTTCGATTTCGAACTGACTGCCGACGAAATGAACGCGATCAACGACCTGCCGCAAAGCCCGTACTATCAGGTGCCCGAAGAGCCGCCGGCATTCGTGCTCGCGCACAACGACTACAGCCAGCAGGCCTGAGACGCGCAATTCAAGCGCAACATCAAGCAATTCGGAAAACATACGAAAACGCAAAACCACAAAACACAAGAAAAGGTCAATATGCAGTATAAAGAACTGAACAATGGCGTACGCATGCCCATGCTCGGCTACGGCGTCTACCAAACGCCAGTTGAAGAAACCGAACGCTGCGTCGCCGAAGCGTTGGAAGTCGGTTACCGACTGATCGACACCGCCCAGGTGTACGGCAATGAAGCGGGCGTCGGAGCGGCCGTCAACACAAGCGGCATCGACCGTAGCGACATCTTCATCACCAGCAAAATCTGGGTGTCCAACATGAATTACGAGCGCGCCGCCGCATCCATCGACAAAAGCCTTACGGCCATGAACGTCGACTACATCGACCTCATGCTGTTGCATCAGGCCATGGGCGACTATCCCGGAGCATACCGTGCCATGGAAGACGCCTACAAAGCGGGTAAGATCCGCGCCATCGGCGTTTCCAACTTCTACCCGGAACGACTGGTCGACGTGTGTGCGCTCGCGGAAGTTCCGCCGGCGGTAAACCAGGTCGAAACGCACCCGTTCCACCAGCAGCATGCCGCACATGATGTGATGAACAAACTCGGCGTGGCACATGAGGCATGGGCTCCGTTCGCTGAAGGGCAGAACGGTATTTTCACCAACTCAACATTGGCTGAAATCGGCGCCAAATACGGTAAGAGCACTGGCCAGGTGATTTTGCGTGCCCTGCTGCAGCAGAACGTCATTGTGATTCCAAAGACCACGCATCGGGAACGTATGGAAGAGAACATCGACGTGTTCGACTTCACCCTGACCGACGAAGACATGGCCGTATTCGCCACGCTTGATGATCCCGCGTTCAAACCGATTTTCGATCATCTCGACGTGGATACCGTCTCGGGGCTGCTGAATGTTTTTGTCGGTAAGCAGCTTAACGGCGAAAAGCTCTACTGAGCTCGCTCCGAAGTGTTTTGGTACATGATTTGACGTTAGCTTGGGGTGCCGTCACATGTGTATGGGGTATTCTGATGTTGTAATCATTCCAAAGAGAGAAGGTGATAGGAATGAGTAAAAAAACATGGTTTTATAGTGCGACGGCTGCGGTCACTGTGTTGTCACTGTTTTTGGTTCCATGGGCTGGTGCAGCTGAGCGGCAGGATGTCTCTTCGGATTCGATGATTGAAAAAGAGATTGCTGTGTACTCTCATTGGTTAGAAGATGCTTATGGGGCCGTGGCGGAAGAACGGGCTTTGATGAACGACGATCTTGAACAGCCGACTGCCAAAGAGCGGGAAGTAATTGATGGACAGACGGACTACATTGTGAATGCGTTCGTAACATCGGGCTTATCCATTGAAGACGCCAGCGTTTCGTTTCGTATTGGCTCTATGACGCAGAGTGGCAGTAAGTATGTGGTGAGTGCGGAGATCACCACTAAGATTACGTATAGCCGCATTGATGAAAATATGCAGGTCGTGCATGACGCATGTTGGTGGACGGATCCTCATGTTATTACGATTGCTGACGGTAGGGAAGATGCAAAAACCGGTTCGGGAGATTTTCTGGGAAACTATGAGGTTATATCGGACGGTATTTCTTCTGAAATAGATGATGAGAGTGAACGGGACGCCTCGGGCACTTCGGATGAAGGTGATACTTCTAAGGGAGTGACTTATGAGGAGGCTCTTGCCTTAAGGCCAAAGGGCGGTGAGCTGGAGATTAATCCGGCGACGGCAGGGACTCCTTCAATCCCGTATTATATGAAGGGAGTTCGGTATGCTCTGAAATGGACAGACTACCCTTATTCTGGCGATGAGAAATCTGATTTTAATCCAGATTACCCTTATTTTGAAAACAATTGCACTAACTTTATTTCTCAGGCAATTCATGAGTCTGATGTTCCGTATCGTACGGCTATTTCGGTTGATACGAAAGATATTAATCTTTGGACTCCTAATTTAATGTTTGGTAAACCTACGTGGACTTGGAATAACGCAGATTATAGCTATAGGTTCATGAAAAACACCTATTTTAAGGCTTTTGATTCGCCATGGATGGATGTTGGTGGTCTAATTTATGTGGATTGGAATGGCAAGGACAATGACAACACAAAGAATCACGCTATGATCGTAACGCAAGCTGACAGAAGCTACGTTAATGGGCAAATGATATTTAATACCTACATCTCTCAGAAGACCAACAATCGACATAATATTCCTCTGAGTGTTGAGATGGGAATTGCTTATCAAACTCACCCTGACGCTACTTGGTATGGTTTGGGGCTGCGGTGGCAGTAGTTTTACAACTAGCCGTTGCCGTGGCTTAGTGTTTCCCAGCCGGTTCCATCTGTTGAATCTGATGGGCGATATTGCAGGTTGTATGTGATGGAGCCGGTTGGTGACAATGTCATCGTCTGTGAGTTCAGTTCTGGACAGGAATATTCTACTGCGAAAGCTGCTTGGGTACCTGGAATATTTTTTTGAGAAGATGATGTTTGTTTGAAATAGTGGTGTTCTGTATAGGAAATTGTCTTAATTTCACAGCCGCGCATGAATGATAAATCGTTCTCGATGTGGGTGACTCCGTCGAGCAGTTTTTCTTTGCTGAACAGGGTGGATTCCGATATGGAAATATCTGTTGAAGACGTATCGACGGGCGGTTGAAGCCATGCAGAGTCCGTTTGCACGGCTTTCCAGCCAGCCATAGCGGCTAGGCAGACGGTTATTGCAAGGCCATAGCGCATGACGGCCGTCCTTTTGTGACCCCTACTCATAAGATAATGTTACCTTAAGTAACAGCAGAATGTAAAAGGAGTTGATTCTCGCGGTAAGGTTCTTTGCCGATCGCGCGGTAAGGTGGGGGGTTATGAAAGTAGTAGTGCAACGAGTGAGCCAAGCCAGTGTTGACGTTGTCAACGAACTGGGCACCATTGACCCCACCTTCGAACCGCAGCAGATCGGACCCGGATTCATGCTGCTCGTAGGCGTAACCGATGAGGATGGCGAAGAACAGGTCTCCTGGCTTGCTCACAAAATCCTCAACCTGCGTGTTTTCGAAGACGAGCAAGGCAAAATGAACCGTTCCATCAAAGACATCGGCGGTGAAATCCTGTCCATTTCACAGTTCACGTTGTTTGCCGACGTGAGGAAAGGCAACCGCCCAAGCTTCGTCAAAGCGGGCAAGCCGGAACATGCCAACATTACTTGGATCAAATTCAACGAAGCGCTGCGATCCGGCGGTGTGCCAGTACGCGAAGGCCGCTTCGGAGCGCACATGCGCGTTGGACTGATCAATGATGGTCCGGTCACCATTGTTATTGACACGGACAATCTGTGACCAATAGTAAAGCGACGATTGCTTGGTGATATAAAAAAATTTGAGGAGCTGTAGTATAATTTGCAGCTCCTCAAATATTGTTTTTTGATTGACAATGATGTTTACCTGTTGTCGGTAATTATCGTCACCTTGTTCGGATCGATCTTCGTTGGGTCAAGTGTCAATTCCTTGATGGCATCCGCACGAATCGTGCCAGACGAAGGATTGAACACGCTGTCGACGGTGCTGTGAATATCAGCGTCCACATTCGAATATTCAAAAGCAAGCGTCGTATTGATCAAACGACAATTACGCAACAAGAGATTGTCCACATAGCACAAGCCCTGCAGGCTTTCGATCGTACAATTCTCAAACGTGACATTACGGGAATTCCAAGCCAAATACTCGCCGGAAATGAATGAATCACGTACTGTCACATTCTCGCAATTCCAGAAGCAATCCTTGGAAATCAATCGAGAATTCGAAATCTCAATATTGCGTGCGCCATCAAATGGATAGTTGCCAACCAAACGCAGATTATCGGCTTTAATATCAGAACAATTCATTGCTAAATAATCACCGCGTGCACTCACATTATTCAGTGAAACATTTGAACAAGCCCATAATGTTTCCTCGGCATTGACGAAATCAACGTTCCTCAACGAAACATCATGGCAACGGCGGAAATTCTTCGGCGCTTCAAATGTGCAATCCTCGACGCGAATGTTGTCTGTGTACCACACGCCTGCGCGTGCCATCTCGAACCACGTGCAATCCTTCGCCGAAATATCCGAGCAATACCACAGCGGATACTTCCATTTGAATGAACTCGACTCAAGCTCAATAGCATGTGCATGCTTCAATGGCGACTCGCCATCGTCGAAAATCGTGTCAATATACCGTTTGTCTGATGCTTGAAATTCGGCGCGTTCGCCGGTCAGCAATGCTTGACGGACCTCTTGCATGTCGCTCACTGATAACTCTCCTTGGAAAAACGCTCTGTTGCCAAGATAGAAACCTCGAGTACTTGAAGTCAAACGCATGGCCATGTTTCGCAGGAGGCGGAATAGGTCGAGAGGATTAAGCGCGTTATAAGCAATGCCGATATGCAAGCGGGTGTTTGCGAAACATGAATGTCGGTACCATAAATTAAGCGATTGAACAATTAAGCAATCGCAAGGTATTGCAGTCATATATGAAACTTGCCGTGTAAGGCAGGGAGGAATGCGGATGAGCCAGCGGAATGGGGGAGTGAAAACGCATGCACTCAAAGCCGCGTTCCCCAAAGTGCTGCCGATTTGCGTCAGCTTCTTCTTTCTGGCCATGTCGTACGGCGTGCTTATGGGCACGCGTGGTTTTTCGTTCCTGTGGCCGCTGTGCATGAGCGCGTTCATCTACACCGGTTCCATGGAATTCGTTACAGTGAATCTGCTGGTTTCCGCATTCAATCCGTTCGCCACGTTTATGTTGGCGCTGATGATGGGAACGAGACACCTGTTTTACGGGCTGTCCATGCTGGGGCGCTTCAAAAACATGGGGGCGAAAAAACCGTATTTGATCTACGCCATGTGCGACGAAACATTCGCAGTCAACAACAGCACGCAGATACCGGCAGACGTTGACCGTGGCTGGTTTTATTTCTTCGTGTCGCTGCTGAATCAGGTTTCATGGGTGGCTGGGGCGACGTTCGGCGGCATTGTCGGCGGGCGATTGACGTTCGACACGACCGGTTTGGACTTTGTGATGACCGCGCTGTTCGTGGTCATTTTCGTAGATCAATGGCTGACTACGAAACGCAAAAGCCATATGGCGGCATTGACGGGCATTGTGCTGCCGGTGATCTGCCTGGCACTGTTCGGTGCTGATAATTTCATGATTCCGTCGTTGATCGCCATGCTGGTGATGTTCATTGTGTTGCGTCCGTATTTGGATGATCTGAAACATGATGATGCCGATGGTGAGGTCGGATTTGCTGCGGACCGAAACGAAGTGGGGGAGGCGCGTTTATGATCATGACCACATGGCAGGGCATTGTTACCGTACTGATGGCGGTACTTGGCACCATCATCACCCGTTTTCTGCCGTTCATGCTTTTCCCGGAATCAAAGAAGCCGCCGCGTATCGTCGACTATCTCGGCAACGTGCTTCCGTACGCCATGACCGGACTGCTGGTGGTGTATTCGCTTAAAAACGTCAATCCTTTTGCCGGAAGCCACGGTATTCCCGAAGCGATCGCCATCGCCGCGATCGTCGTGCTGCACGTATGGAAACGCA
>OEFA01000598.1_pt1 | contig 12373 bp, 11 predicted proteins | sample 1495601 | NCBI WGS metagenome assembly OEFA01 (sample SAMN02324081, study PRJEB22366) | human gut metagenome | biome: human | place: Canada: Ontario | collected 2010-10
GTGCCAATCCGGTGTGTGGGTTGGCTTTGAATCCTACCCTGTGGGAAGCCCTATCCCGTGGCCATCTGCCACTCCTCCACAAGGCTATCTGTTGATGAACGGCCAGTCGTTTTCCTGTTCCCGGTATCCTCAGCTTGCCCGTGCTTATCCTAGCTGTAAATTGCCCGATCTGCGCGGTGTTTTTATCCGTGGCTGGGATAACGGGAAGGGACTTGATGGTGATCGGAACAGACAACTCCTGAGTTATCAGGCCGATCAATCAGGCGTCTATCACGAACGTGGCGGATGGCTGAAAGGGCATCATAGTGGTATGCCATACTGGGCAAAGGGGAGTACCACAGAAATGCGTCCCAAAAATATTGCATTCAACTACATTGTTAAAGCCAGCTAGGGACTCACATCTGATAGGCATACACAGAGAAAACACCGTTACCACAGGCGTAATTTTGTGTTGGTCTGGAGATGATTTGATATGACGCTCCCACTGGCACGGCAAATGAAATAAATGCTGTCTTTCCGTAGGAGGGGTTATTGCTGGCATTCATACCAATGAAAGCGCCGTTCACATAGCCCTGAAGATTTGATGTGTTGGCGCAATCACCGCCACCGGCACCATTTCCACCGGAAGCGTACACAAACAAAGTTCCTCTGCCGTTATTTCTCCCGTTAAATGTTCCCCGGTGAGAACCCAGATTGCTGTAACTTCCGTCAGGTGCACCAATCGTTCGCCACACACCGGATTGGCACAGAGACATTGCATTTCTGATTCAGTATTCCTACCTTCCTCGGATTTATCGTGGAAGGCAGATATGTTTCGAAAAATAAAAATTCGCAAAATGACTCTCAACCGGGCGCTGGACAAATACCTGAAGACAGTATCCATCCACAAAAAAGGTCATCTGCAGGAGTTTTATCGCGTCAATGTGATTAAACGTCACCCTATGGCCGAGCGCTATATGGATGAAATCACCACCGTTGATATCGCCACTTACCGGGATCAGCGTTTGGCTCAAATTAACCCACGAACAGGGCGTCAAATCACCGGAAACACCGTCCGTCTTGAACTTTGCTCTTTTATCATCATTATTCAATATCGCCAGTGTGGAATGGGGGACATGCCGTATGAATCCTGTTGAACTGGTCCGAAAACCCAAAATCAGTAGTGGACGCGATCGTCGCCTGACTTCTGGCGAAGAACGCCGACTCTCCCGCTATTTCAGAGATAAAAATCAGCAGCTCTACGTTATCTTCCATCTGGCCCTGGAAACAGCAATGCGACAGGGGGAAATCCTCACATTACGCTGGGAACACCTCGATTTGCAGCACGGAGTGGCGCATCTTCCTGAAACGAAAAATGGTTTACCACGCGATGTCCCACTCTCCCGGAAAGCTCGCAACTACCTGCAAATTCTGCCACAACAGATAAACGGCAATGTGTTCAGTTACACCTCATCCGGTTTCAAAAGCGCCTGGCGTACCGCACTTCTGGACCTGAAAATAGAAAATCTGCATTTTCACGATCTCCGTCATGAAGCCATCAGCCGATTTTTCGAACTTGGTACATTGAATGTCATTGAAGTTGCCGCTATTTCAGGCCACCGCTCCCTGAACATGTTAAAACGGTACACGCATCTCCGGGCATATCAGCTGGTCAGCAAACTCGATGCCAGGCGTAAACAGACCAGCAAAATTTCCCCTTATTTTGTTCCCTACCCTGCAACTGTCGGGTGCAGAAACGGGCTGTTTGTCGTGACACTGCACGATTTCGACCTTGAAACCCGTGCAGAAACCCGGGAACTGGCTATATCTCATGCCAGCGTATTGTTGCTGCGCACACTGGCACAGGCGGCTCAGCGGGGTGAACGCGTTCCCACGCCAGGCGAGCTACCCGCAAACATTGATGAACGGGTCATGATTTGTCCGTTAACAAACTGAAGGCATATCAGAATGAAAATCAACTTTTGCTTCCGGGTTAAATTAATCACGGTCATCCTGTCCGAATCCTTTTCATTCGCCCTTAAAACAGAGTTGCAAACACTCTTGAAACACACTCGATCATAACGATCGAAATAACTCGCTTCCGTTTAAAAAACTCTCTCTTTAGACTCAATTTATGAACAAAACACGCTGACCCGCATGGAGGTGAAATGAAAACTGACAGCACAGGTATTGCCGCCCATATGATGCTCTCCCTGGACAGGGAGCGAATTTGCGAATGCCTGCTCAGTCATCGCCAGCTGCAGTCCACACCCCTGCAGGTTCGTTATCCGCAGGGAGTCAGGGATGCCCTTGGTATCATGAGCGAACAGCTTTCTCTTTCCGTCTCTGACCTGACGCGTATCCTGGTCGAAGACGCGTTAAGTGAAATGTTTCTTCCTGCAGATAACATCGTCCGCCGTCTTCTCAGCAGGATGGAGCACATCATGCAGGCACATGATATCAGCGCAACAACGATGGCTGCATTACTGGCCCCCTGGAATATCCGCCCTGCCGTCTTCCGGGAGCCGGACAGACTCACTGACTATCTGACCGGGGAGATTCTTGCAGCACTGGCTGACTGGTTTTATCTCAGTCCGGAATGGCTGAACGGCAGGGTGCATTATCCACTGTATCGTCCGGGAGACTGGCCAGCCACACAGGAGATATTCTGCAGGATTATTTCAGCCCGCGAGAATATGGACATTATTCTCTGGCATGGTTTTCCGTTTGCCGGAACGCATTCCGGAGAATATTGCGGCGTTCTGCTCAGGCAGAAAAAAGAAATTAATAACACCATTATTTATCCGGTACTTTCGTTATATCCGGTCAGAATGGATATAGAAAAAGAAGGCTGGTTTCAGATGGCCCGAAAAATATCTCCGGATATCCCTGTTCGCGCCGTAACACTCACTCCGGCACAGGCAGAATATCTGATAACAGGAAAAATATTACCCACTGCGTTATTCAGGGTTCCGTTATCCCCCTGGTAATAATACTGAGCAATAAACCGGAATAATACACCAACTGTTTTTAATGGCACAGCCGTGCCCTCTGTTGTTATACCCAAAATACCTCAATACAGGAAACTGAAATGATGATGAAAAAGCATATTACCCGTACTCTCATCGCGTCTGCCGTTTTATTTTCCTTTAATTCGACTGCAGCAACGTCATATTTTGAAGCCCGCAATGATGCGATGGGAGGAACGGGGGTTGCCTCCTCTCACTATGGTGTGGCCCCACTGGCAAACCCGGCACTGCTGACAAAATCCGGTGCAAAAGATGACTTCAGTCTTCTGCTTCCGTCCGTGGGTGCGCAGCTGTCCGATCCGGGTAATATCGCCGACAACGCCGACAAAATCAGCGATGACTGGAAAGCCTTCGACCGTGCCGTCGACAGCCACTCCGGGGTACCGCAGACAGCGGCCCGCCTGAAAGAGAGACTGCAGGACTTCCGGAACACCCATGCCAGCGCACAGGCCGGGGTATCTGCTGTGGCGGCCCTTCCCGGTGATACCCTCGCTGCTGCACTGATGCTGAAAACGTTCGGGACTGTCAGCGTCGACGGTAAAGTCAGCGATGCCGACCTGAACTATCTGGAAAGCATTGCAGACAGTGGCAGCCAGGATGTGGATAAAAACAGACTGACCTCACAGGCTTTTGCCCGTGCCGCACTGATCACCGATGTGGGCGTTGCGCTGGCCACTGAACTGGAAACGGCTGGACAAAAATGGTCACTGGGCTTCACACCAAAATTCCAGCGTGTTGACCTGTTTAACTACAATACGCTGATCAAAAACTATGACAGCAGCGCATTCAAAGGTGACCGTTACCACAACACCCAAAACGGTATTAACGCTGATATCGGTGCCAGCATGGACCTGGATGACAACTGGACGCTGGGTCTGGTCGCACAGAACCTGATCCCACGCAGCATTGAGACCAAAGAGGTACATGGTGTCACTGAAACCTTCAGGATCCGTCCGCAGGTAACGACCGGCGTATCATGGCACAACGACATGTTCACCACGGCACTGGATGTGGATCTGACCCCGGCCAGCGGCTTCACATCAGACAGCAAACGTCAGTTTGCCGCCGTTGGTGCTGAGTTTAATGCCTGGAAATGGGCACAGTTACGTACCGGTTACCGCCAGAATCTGGCCAGCAACAACGGCAGTGCATTCACTGCCGGGATTGGGCTCTCACCGTTTGATGTGATTCACATTGATGTCGCCGGCCTCGTGGGCACCGACAACAACTACGGTGCCATTGCTCAGTTACAGTTCACCTTCTGATTATCACGCCCCGGGACGCCCGGGGCTTCTGACCTGAATCTGCTCGTTTCCGCTCTTCTGGCCACTCACCGCCAGTCCTGTTCATTATTTTCCGGATAAAACCATGCAAAAAAAACGTATCACCCTTGCAGGGGGAGTTGCCATGCTCTGTCTGAGCGGCTGTCATCTTCCCCCGGATAATACCGCACCGGCCAGGAAGTACGGTGCAGCTTCTGAAGTCGCTGTCACACGACATGCACAGTATCAGTTGTGGGAGCAGAGCACGTATTCTGCAGCCCTGCCTTCCCGCCAGCCCGGAGGCAGCCTGCAGGCTCACAGCGGGCGGGTTTCCTTTGACTGGGAAGGCGATGCTCTGGAGCTCCTGAGCGAGCTGGCCCGTCTGCGCGGACAACAGTTCAGTTACAGCGGCGTGCGTCTTCCCCTGCCCGTCTCACTCCATGTACGCGATATGACCTTCGCTGATGCCCTTCGTCTCACAGAGGCCCAGACTGCCTGGCGGGCAGTCCTCTCACAGTCAGCCGGGCGTTTACATCTTTCCTATATGCCAACGGAGAAAAAATGAAAAAACAGGTCTGTCTCCTGCTGTCCGGGCTCCTGCTGGCAGGCTGTGCCGGACAGCACCATCGCCCCCCTGCCGGTATGGCAGGCAATTTACCACCGCCGGATCTCCGGGCATGGCTGACGCCCACTGACAACCAGGATGACGGCATTTCAGACACCCGTCGCCAGATGCTCACGGACGCCGGACGAACGCTGGGATTCCGTGGCGGAAAAGCACAGCGCTCATGGGAACTGATTCAGGCACTGAATGCCCGGGAAAGTACACTGAATGCCCTGTATGACTTCCGTCCCCTTATCAGCAGGGAAGGCTGGCTGCCCCCTGTTATTGATGAAGCGCAGGATGTTGCTCACATTCAGCCTGACCAGATAAGAACCGCGTCCCGTGTCTGGACCATCCTGCGCCCCGAACGTTTTGTCAGTAACCCGCCGGGCTGGCGTGACTGGCTTCTGCGGGGGCTTTCCACTACCGCCACCCCGGGAACTGAGGGCCGTGTTGTACCGGAAGACCGCGCACAGCGCAGACTCTGGGAAAACGCACTCCGCCAGGGCTGGCAGGAAGGCCGTGACAACGCTGACCTCACCCTGGAAGCCAACCAGAAACGCCTGACCCGGGATTACCGGGGAATGATGCTTTATGCCCTGCTCTGGCGTCAGGGCATGATCACACGCCCGGATGTGACTGAACAGCGGCAGACCGTCACCGGTAACGGCAGGAAACTCATCACCGGAGACCACGTCCGCCGTCTGAAGACACACGCGGAATTCACCCTGCAGAAATCACGCTGGCGTCCGGTCGTCAGCACGGAAGGAGCCCCCGATGAAATTACCCGATGAGTTCGGCACATTCCCTTTCGCCCGTTTCACGGCCGAAGAGTTTCGCTATTTTTTTGCCTGGTGTGCCCGACACCGCGTCAGTGATATCGATCTGACAGGCGGCTCACCGGTATCTGTCAGTCGCTTTGGACGGCGGGTACGTTCGTCCGCACATCCTCTGCCGTCCTCCATCATGATGGCGCTGAGTGATGAATTGTTTGGACGGGAAGTCCTTCCCCGGGTGCTGTCCGGTCATCCCGTGGACCGTACCATTCAGGTCAGCGGTGATGCCTCCGGTCGCTACGGTCTGCAACGGGGGCAGCGTGTTCGCCTGCGCTGTCACCTGATTCAGGGAACATCAGCAACAGAAGAAAAAGTAATCTCCGTCACCATGCGGGTGATCCCGTCCGATATTCCGGACATCCTCACCATGAATATTGAACCGGACCTGCTGGATGCCATGCTCCGGAAAACCGGTCTGGGTTTCATCTGCGGAGAGACCGGCTCCGGTAAATCCACACTGGCAGCGGCACTGTACCGCTACATTCAGACGCATTTCCCCGACCGCAAAACGGTGACCTATGAAGATCCGGTGGAATACATTCTGGGGGGAGAGAATGACCTTCTGCCACCCCATCAGGCCGAAATCGGGCGTGATGTGGAAAGTTTTGCGGCAGGACTTCGCTCTGCCGTTCGCCGTAACCCGGACATCATCGGTATCGGTGAGATCAGGGATTATGAAACGGCAGATGCAGCCGTCCAGGCAGGTAACACCGGTCACTTCTGCATCGGCACCATGCACACCAAATCACCCGGTGAAACCTTTGCCCGGCTGCTGGGGTTATTTCCACCGGAAATCAGGGATTCAATGGCAGCCGCCACCCTTTCCCTGGTGCAGTTCATTCTGGTGCAGGTCCTGGTCAGAACAAATGACGGTGGCAGACAGGCCGTCCGGGAATACATCGTCATAACTGACGAACTGCGTGATACGCTCTCCCGGCAGTCCCATGCGACATGGGGGCATTACATTGATGAAATCATTCGCAAGGAAAAACGGCGGATACGGGATCTGGTTCTGACCATGTATCAGACGGGCAGCATTGAGGCATCAGAAGCTGCGCTCTTCATCCCGGCCGGAGAATTCCCCAAATGAAACGCGAAGGCTTCTGGCGGGATGTCACCCCGCCACTGAATATTTATGGTGTCCCGTTGCCGTTTACCATGATTTACCTGCTGCTGTTTCCGTATCCGTCAAAAACAACATTCTGGGTGTGCAGCGGCATTCTGCTTTTTTTTGTGCTCCTGGGGTACTCAGGATGGACTGTCCGGACGCTCTGCCGCCGTCTGTACAGCCTGGTGCAGGGTAAACAGGCGTCAGGCCGTCCCTGGTGGTACCGGCATCGCACAGAATTACCCCGTGAATGGCGCGGAACAGAATAACCCTCTTTTGGTTACCATCCCGGCAGAAGAACTGAGGGTGAAAAAGACAGGCGTATATTAATGACTATGAGTCTTAACGCTGAGATCCGTGATAATCTTCGCTTCGGTCTGGAGTCTTAAAACCGGCATCTGGTAAGAACAACGTGGGTAACACGGTGAATGCCAGCGTCCGTTACTCCTTCTGATAAAAAACAAGGGGCCGCCCGCCGGCCCTGATATTGCGGAGACAATATGTTTTACCCTGCTGTTGACTATCTTGTGATTATTCTGCTTCTTGCCTTTCTCATGGTGACTTTATTTGCCTGTATCTTCTGTCTCAGACACGAATATATAAGAAAAGAATCAGAAAAACGAAAAAAGGACTTTTTCAAGAAAAAAGAATTGAATATCACTGAGTTTTCATGGTTCAGGTACAACCAGCATAATGAGACCGGAATTAATATTACCATGGATAAAACCATCATCGTGATGGTGGCTGTGAACGGCCGAATGTTCAGTAAAAAATACAGTATAACCTCACTTACATTTGACACAAAAAATATTACCGAAGCGGCACTATATGAAAACGGCATTGTCACCCGTAAGCTCACGCTTCATCGACCTGTCAGTGATGACAGGCCTGCAGGCGTTCCATCGAAACAGCCCATAAGAACAATCCTCCTCTGTATCAGACAAAAAGATCACACCGACGATATTTCTTTCATCCTCTACCAGGGACGTCTTGAACAACGAGGACATAACTACACCATAATAAAAAGCAAGGCTAATTCTGTTATCCTGTTATTAAAAATGCTGCTGACAAACAAAATATAAACCCGCTGCTCCTGTTGTTATTCAGACGGGGGCAGAACAAAGATAATATTTCATAATTTTACCCAAAATACTGATATTCATACCTGCTTGTTATTCTCACATTAATCTATCTTCGTTCTGTTAACTACTGCTGAACGCAAGCCGTTCTCCTTACCGGAATACGGGCAATTCTGTTCAGCCATCCGGAGCCAGCACAATGAAATCACCTTACATTACCCGGCATGCCGTCCCACATGACGCGCAACCTGAACCACACCGCATTACCCCGTGAATGGCACGGACCAGCATCACCCTCTTTTGTTCATCATCCCGGCGTATCACAACGCCCTCATCTTTAATCCCCGGAGAACGACATGAAGTCCAGATATCGAACCTGGCTTGCTGTCCCGCCTGAGGAGACAGAAGCCGTAAAAAATGCAGTTCCCCCGTTAAATGGCCGCAAAGCTGTCGCATGGGATCCAGAAAAAAAGCTCTGGTATGCCCGGGCGGGTACCGAACTTTCACTGCTGGAGCGCTGGTTACCCCGGCCACAGGAACTGTCGATGGATGCCGGCGATCCGGTCACTGAATTTGCTCAGGTCCTGGAAAACGCCGGGCTGGTTATTCAGGGATTGCCACAGATGGACGGAGCCATACACAGAGTGGCCACCCGGGATGACAAAAAAGGGGCCAAAAGTGGCGCATACAGGGCCTATCTTGATGGTCGTCCCGCCGGCTGGTACCGCGACTACCGGAGCGCCGATGACAGTCCCACAAACTGGGTATTTTCCGGCGGAGAACAACACGATCCTCTGGCCAGACTGCATCTGCGGGCATTCGCTCAGCAACAGCGCGATGATAACGCACGTAAACTGCAGCAACAGTATAACAAACAGGCCGGCTATGCCCGCTCCTATATTAACAGGTTGCCACAGGCAACAGCACATGAATACCTGACGCGCAAGGGCATCCGGGCCGCGCCTGGCGTGCGGCTGAACAATAAAAATGAGCTGGTTATTCCCTTCAGCAACGGCCGGGGAGAAATACGTTCGTACCAGCGTATTCCGGTCACCGGCGGGAAGGATGCCCGCATTCTGAAAGACTCCGAGAAAACCGGCAACTGGTTCACCTTCGGAACCCCGGAAAATGGCCGCCCCCTGTTATTTGCGGAAGGTTACGCTACTGCCGCCTCCCTGCACGAAGCAACCGGCCTTCCGGTTCTGATGACAGTTGATGCCAGCAATATGATTGCCGTGGCAGAAAATGCCCGCCAAATCTGGACTGACAGCCCCTTTGTCTTCTGTGCCGACAACGATCATCAACGGGAAATTAACAAAGGGGTTTTTAGTGCAACAAAGGCCGCAGAAGTCACGAATGGCGAAGTCATTATTCCGGCCTTTACGGAGGCGGAAAAAGCACAGGGACTGACCGATTTCAATGACCTGGACGCCAGCCGGGGACGGGACAACTTTCAGAATGCCATGAACGCACAGTTAAAACATATCGGTATCCCCACACCCAACAGTGACACTGCCGACCATCGTGAGGCTGTCGTGATCGGCAACCTGATATTCACACCGGTAAAAGATGAGAAGCCACAAATGTCCCCTGAAAACAGACAGAGCACAGCCCCGGAAACGGAGCTGGCGACACAGGATACGCCTTATGACACCCACTCCGACGATACAGAAAACCAGGCATATGAAGATGACTATGCCGCCTATGCATCCCTGCAATCAGTAACTGCGGAGACGTTATCCCCGGATAAACCACTGGAGAATATTGCGTCTGCCGCTGATACCGGCACAGAGAATACCTCTGTGGCTACCGCTGGCGACCAGGAAGGCCTCAATACAGACGCCACAGGTACAGACACCGCTCACAACAGCGACACAGCAGAAACAGGAGCGCTTCCTGAACCTGCCGGGATGCAGTCCGTGCAGCAGGCAACCACTGAACCGACCGCAGAAGATAAACCACACGAGAACGTTGTTTCCGCTGCCGATACCAGAGAAGAAAATGCCTCTGTGGCTACCGCTGATACCGGTGAAGAAAATGCCTCTGCCACCACCGCTGACAACCAGAGCACGCAGGCAGAAGAACATCCCCGGAGTGAAGACACACCGGAAACCTCCCTCTCCGACGCGGTCGGGACACAGCACACCACCACAACGCAGTCTGAAGAACAAGTGCAGGTTTCCATGGCCAGCGCTGACGACTGGAGCGCATTTGCGGAAGATCTCAACGCTGACACTCCGGGGGCCCCCACTGTTCACAACACCGACAACGCGGAGACAAACACAGTTTCTGAACCGGCCGGGATGCGGCCAGTTCAGCAGGTGACCACTGAACTGACGGCAGAAGATAAAGCACAGGAAAAGAGCATTGCGTCTGCCGCTGAGACCGGCGCAGAGCACTCCTCTGACATCACCGATGACAACAGGAACGCACCCGCTGAGGAGCTCAATGCCGATGCCACGGTTGCTGTTCACAACACCGGCACAGCAGAAACAGCCTCACCTTCTGAACCTGCAGAAACTCAGCCAGTCCGGCAGGCCACCGCTGAACCGACGGCTGAAGATAAACTGCAGGAAGAGCGTCTTGTGTCCGCCACTGAGACCAGCACAGCGAATGAAGCAGCCCGCCCTGATACGCCATCGCTTTTCAGCCGTCTGCGCCGTTTTCTGACCGGTGGGAAATCACGCACCTCAGAACCTTCCGTTATTCAGGAGAAAAAGCCCACGGAGGCTGAAACAGCAACAGAGGAGGTCGCACCACCATCACCACCGGAAACCAGCCCGGAAGACACATCGTCAGCGGAACCGGACACGATTATCTTTGCACCCCGCCGTCCCGACAGTCCGCAGCGGCACAACCTGGACGAGATCCTTAAAAATCTTACACACAAAGAGTTTCCCGACAGGACTGCGCTCTACAGCGTTGACGGTGAACCCGCCTTCCTGGACAGACTCTACTGTCTCGAAATGGTGGATGGCGCCAGCGCGGATGACAAAAAGGTCCTGGCTGCCCTTGCTGTGGCCACCAACTTCTATGGCGGCGTTATCGAGCTGACCGGCAGTGATGCCTTTAAGCAAAAAGCCATGCAGCTGATTGTCGAATACGACATCAAGGTTCGCATGAAACTCCCGGCCCAGCGGGCAGCACTGGAAAAAATCCGCAAGGAAAAAGAGATGGCGCATGATGCCATTGTCACCCACAGACCCACGCCGGAACTCAACCGCCAGTCACCGGAAGAGACAACAATGGCCCAACCGGCTCCCCCTGTGTCACCGAAGGCAGAGGCTGAACAAACAGCAGGCAGTACGGCTGAAACACCGCATCCGGAAGCGCCGGTCACGGCAAAAGCTGAAGCCCCCCGGGCCGACAGACCGGAACAACCCGCCGCCCCGTCGTCTGCGCCAGAAAAAGCCCCTGTCAGTGCACAGCCGCAGCAACCCGACACACCGGAGGAAGAGCCGCCCGGCAAGCTCAGCCCCGGTGAAAGTGTGACTGCCGTCCTGACAAACTACGGAGAAAAAGAGTATGCGCCCGGAAAAGGGCGCTGCTTTTTTGTGGAACTCACCAACCGCAGTGGCAAACGGGAATACTGGGGAAACGGCCTGGAAGAACTGGTCAAAAACCATCAGAAGGGTGACCCCGTCACACTGACACTGCAGGCGAGAGAAACATTCCGGCTGTCCGGTGAAACGCGGGATCGTATCCGTAATATCTGGGCCATAACCCCGGTCAGTAACGGCATTACCGTTAATAATGACCAACCTCATGCGGGTCAGCATACCCTGGAGTTTCCGATGGCAACATTCAGCCAGGTGATGTTACAGATGCAACAACACTGGCCACAGATAATGCAGGAAGTTCGCTCCCCCAAAAATCCTCCCAATAATCTGTACATTGGTGAAGACAGGCAACCTGCATCAGCACCTCAGGATCAATCAATGCGACTCCCCCTCGCTGGTAATGCCCCCAATGAACTGATACCAGCCATCGCCTCTGCCGATAAGGACAATCGTCAGTTGAATCTTCTGCTGGTCCACAGCGCAGATGATCATCTGCAGGGCGTGGTCCGCCTGAACGGCACCCTTTACCCGGCACTGGCCACCCCGTCAGCTGACAACCGTCAGCTGGTTATCAATGCCCTGACGGATAACGGTCTGCAGTTTGCCGGTTACGGTGAAGCTGTTAACCATGATGAGAATAATCATCAGCGTCCGTCACCACAAATAATGCAGTTTCACCTGAAGCAACAGGACTCCCCGTTGTTTGCCGCCATCCACAAACCGGAAGAGCAACCGGACAAGCTTTTCCGCTCTCTGGGTTTTGAGCAGACCTGGAAAGAGTGGTCTGACAGCCAAAAGGCGGAGGACAGGCAGGAAAAAACTCTGCAACAGGCACAATCCCACAGCCCCGGCCGATGAGCCGTGACCCAGCTTTCTTGTACAAAGTTGGCATTATAAGAAAGCATTGCTTATCAAT
>OEFA01000624.1_pt1 | contig 11836 bp, 9 predicted proteins | sample 1495601 | NCBI WGS metagenome assembly OEFA01 (sample SAMN02324081, study PRJEB22366) | human gut metagenome | biome: human | place: Canada: Ontario | collected 2010-10
TTTTCGGCAATCTCCATTGCACGGGGAGAATAGTCGTTCATCAGATCCTCTACTGTCACCTTGCCTCCGGCCAGATCACGGGCATGTGCGTAAATGATGGCCGTCCCGTACGCATCGCGGTAACTGTCTTTCATCAATATCTTGCCGGCATATTTCCGATCCCAAAGGCAACTCCAACTTTCGGCATCCGCATCGGGAACAAAAGCCTTGTTATACAGTATCCCAGCCGTTCCCCACATGTAACACACGGCATAATGACTGGCAACGCGTCCGGGTTGACTCAACTTATCGATCTGTTCCCGGATATAAGGAGACACGTCATTCATGTAGTCGGGCGAATGGGGAAAAACGGTGTCGATGGGCAACAGCAAGTCTTTCTTCAACATCCGCTCGATGATGTATTCCGAAGGGCATACCACATCAAAATCTTCGTGCCCTTTTTCGATCTTGGTCAACATGATTTCGTTGATATCGAAAGTTTGATAGACAATACGAATATCCTCGCCTGTCTGCTCCTTATAATATGCCTGGAAATCTTCCAGCACTCCGTCGCCGATGTAATCGGCCCAGTTATAAATTTTCAATACCTTTTCGCGGGGCTCACCGGAATTGTAACAACCGGAAAGCATAAACGACGCTGCAAGGCAAAGAGTTATTAACAGCTTATTCATTAACACTTTATACTATTTCTTGATTCTCGTAAATTCTCTTCTATTTTGGTTTAAAACCCAAAGGACGTGGGTTTCAAACCAACGGACACTATCTTTAAAAGCAATGACAGTTGGGGTTTAAACCGGCGGTCTCTCGCTTTAAACGGCGAGGCCGACCAACGTCAGGTATCACTTTTTCTCTTTTCCGGCACGCCGGTTAATGACAATCAGCAAGGCAAGCACCACCACGAAAATAATGGTCGAAAGCGGACGCAGTTCCGGAGTCAGCCCTCCTTTGCGGGCATCGGCATAGATATAGGTGGAAAGTGTCTCAAGACCTTCGTTACCGATCGTAAATACCGTTACTGCAAAATCATCGATAGAAAGTGTCAGCGCAAGCATGAAACCGCTAATCATTCCCGGACGAATCTCCGGAACAATCACTTTGCGGAGTGCCTGCATCGGAGTCGCTCCCAGATCGAGGGCGGCTTCGTAAATATTAGGATTCATCTGCTTGAGACGGGGCAACACGCTGAGTACCACATAAGGAGTACAGAAAGTGATGTGTGCCAGTACAACGGTCGTGTATCCCTGCGATATCCCCAGCGACACAAACAACAGAAACAGTGAAATACCGGTAATAATATCCCCATTCAGGATAGGAATGCTGTTCACAAAGCTGATGGCCTTCCGCGAACGTGCCTTCAGGTTGAAGATGCCGATAGCGGTGATACTCCCCAGCAGGGTGGAAGCCGTAGCTGCAATCAAAGCAATGGTCACAGTATTGATCAGCGCATTCATCAGCGAATGGTGAGTGCCGGTAGTGAACAGTGACGAATACAGTTTTGTGGAGAATCCGGTCCAGTTGCCCAGCACTTTTGCCTCGGTAAAAGAGTAGATCATTATAATCACGATAGGCGAATAGAGCAGCAAAAGCAGAATCCACAAATAGGTCTGAGCGAAAATCTTCTTTACCATAGCCCACCTCCTTCGTTCGTATTATCTTTGTCGTCGGTGCTGAACAGAGAGGTCGCGGCAATCAGCAGCAACATAATCAGCGACAGGGCCGCGCCATAGTTCCACATACTGTTATTGATATTCTCCTGGATTGTGGTACCAAACAGTTTGATATTGTTCATCGTCAACAACTCGGCAATGGCAAAGGTTGAGATAGTAGGCATGAAAACCATCATGATGCCACTCATCACCCCCGGCATGGAAAGCGGAAGCACGGCCTTAAAAAAGACCTGAACGGGATTGGCACCCAGATCCTGCGCAGCCTCAATATAACTGTGATCCATCTTTTGCAAAGTGTTGTAGATGGGGTAAATCATAAATGGTATGAAGTTATAGACCATACCGAATATCAGGGCACCCTCACCGAGCGGAACACTGAAAAAGTCGAACAAGGCTACCGTAGCCAACGTACGTACCAGAATGTTGACCCACATGGGAAGAATAAACAGTACGACCATCGTCTTGGAACGGTTCAGCTTGCTGTTACTCAATATCCAGGCAGCAGGATAACCCAATAAAATACAAACAAGGGTGGTAATAATGGCAATACCGATGGAATAGACAAAGGTATTGATAGCTTCGTGGTGCTGAAAAAACTTCGCAAAGTTTTCCAAAGTCAGATGTCCGCTGTCATCGGTGAAAGCATAGACCACGATAAGGAGTAGCGGAATAACGACGAAGATCGCCGAAAAGATAATGTAAGGGAGTGTCCAACTCTTACGTGATGAAAAAAAGACCGATAATCTTTTCACTCTTAACTCTTATTTTATTAGTTCTTAATTACTCTGATACCGTCCGGGGGGATGGTGATACCTACACGGTCGCCATCGTCCCATACGTCGTTCGTATCTACAAACACATTCTCGTCCCAATCCGAAAGCACAGTCAGATGATAATGGTCACCCTTATAAAGGATAAACTTCACCTCTCCGGTCAGTGCACCGTCTTCTTCGTTGTCCTGAAGAATCACGTTGTCGAAACCGACTTCCACCTTCACCTCGCTGCCTGCTTCGATCCCCGTGACAGGAGCACACTCGAAGTTGCATCCCAAAAACTCCACATGGGTTTCGTCGATCAGCTTGCCTTCAAAAGTATTGCACACACGCTCTTTCTTCATAATATGAATATCGAACGGTTTCACCAGCAACCCGACGAGAGCCCCGACTTCAAAATGATGATAGTCTTGTACCAGAAATTCATAGCCATTGCAGAGAACCGTCATTTCGTAATGTACGCCTTTAAAGACAGACGATTGCACCACACCGGTCAGTTGCGCCGCTTCCGAAACCGGAAAGATGTAAAGGTCTTCCGGACGGATCACTACGTCCACGGGCATGTTCTCGCCAAAACCGTCGTCTACACACTCGAATTCGGTATTACAGAAACGTACCAGTTTGTCGTGGATCATCACTCCGTTCAGGATATTACTTTCTCCGATGAAATCGGCTACAAACGAATTGATAGGCTCGTTATATATATCGATCGGAGTACCAATCTGCTGGATGCGTCCCTCGCTCATGACTACAATCGTATCGCTTAGCGTCAGTGCTTCTTCCTGATCGTGAGTGACATACACAAAAGTGATCCCCAGAGATTTGTGCATCTCCTTCAACTCCATCTGCATGTCTTTACGCATTTTCAGGTCGAGAGCTGCCAAGGGCTCGTCAAGCAGCAACACTTCCGGTTCGTTGACGATGGCACGGGCAATGGCCACACGCTGCTGCTGTCCGCCGGACAGCGAATCTACATCACGATATTCGTAATCGGTCATCCCCACCATCTTCAAAGCGGCTTTTACCTTCTTCTCAATGGTCTGCTTGGGCATTTTCTTCAGTTTCAGCCCAAAAGCGATATTATCATATACATTCAGATGCGGGAACAGAGCGTATTTCTGGAATACCGTGTTTACCGGACGTTTGTGTGGAGGAGTTTGTGTGATTTCTTTCCCCGATATTTTTATCTCGCCTTCCGAAGCTGTCTGGAAGCCGGCGATAAGGCGCAACAAAGTAGTCTTGCCACATCCCGAAGGCCCCAGAATGGTGACGAACTCACCTTTCTTTACATTCAGGGTCACATGATCCAAGGCAGTCTTCTCACCGAAGAATTTAGACACACCGTTCACCTCAATAATGGATTTGCTTTCTTGCATATTCATACTAATTTGGGGTGCAAAGGTACACATTTATCCGATTCGTACATACATGTTAATCTAATATAACAGAGAAATTCTATCCGGAATTAAAAAAACACCTATCTTTGCATAAATATTTATTCACTAAACATACTAAAGCAATGAAAAAGTTAACTTATCTGGCTGTTGCAGCAATTGCTCTCGGAGTGGCATCTTGTAACACCAACAAACCCGGTTATGTAATAACAGGTACTGTGGAAGGCGCTGCCGACGGAGATACTGTATTTATCCAGGAACGTGTGAACAGACAGTTCAACAAACTGGACACAGCTATCATCGCTAACGGAACATTTACATTCGAAGGCGCACAGGATTCCGTAGTGAACCGCTACATCACTTATTCTAAAGACGGCGACGGAGTCTATGTGGATTTCTTCCTCGAAAACGGCAAAATCAAGGTAAACCTGTCTAAAGACGATAAATCGGCAACCGGTACTCCGAACAACGATGCTTATCAGGAGATACGGAACAAGATAAATGCAATCGACCAGAAACAAGCCGCTATCTATCAGGCTATGGGCGACAGCACATTGACCGATGACCAGAAGATGGCTAAACAAAAAGAATTTTCAGAACTGGAAGAGGCGTACAGCCAGGCTATCAAAGAAGGCGTACAGAAGAATATCACCAATCCGGTAGGTATCATGTTGTTCAAACAAAGCTTCTATGAAAACTCTACCGAGGATAACGACGCTCTGCTGAAACAAATTCCCGCCAACTATCAGAATGACGAAACGATTGTGAAAATCAAGGATATCACTGAAAAGCAGAAAGCTACTGCCGCCGGACAGAAATTCATCGACTTCGAAATGCTGACCCCTGACGGAAAACCGGTGAAACTGTCTGACTATGTAGGCAAAGGCAAAGTGGTATTGGTTGACTTCTGGGCAAGCTGGTGTGGCCCATGCCGCCGCGAAATGCCTAACATTGTAGAAGCTTATGCTAAATATAAAGGCAAAAACTTCGAAATCGTAGGTGTATCTCTGGATCAGGATGCCGATAAATGGAAAGATGCCATCAAGAAGCTGAACATCACATGGCCTCAGATGTCCGACCTGAAAGGCTGGCAAAATGAAGGTGCACAGTTGTATGCTGTAAACAGTATCCCCCACACCATGTTGGTGGACGCTGACGGAACGATCCTGGCACGCGGCCTGCACGGCGAAAAGCTTCAGACCAAACTGGAAGAAGTGCTGAATAAGTAATCAGCGGAATACCATATCATAATTCACCACAGATTACACAGATTCACACAGAATAGCTTTAATCTACTGACAACCCATCCTATTTATCTGTGTAAATCTGTGGTGAATATGAATCAGGTACGGGCTTTCGATTTATTTCAGTGAATCGGCATAAGAACAGAGCTTCACAATCTGATCCACATCTTCAAAATTCACCTTATTATCTTCAATATACTTCTCCACCTCCGCACGATGTTTTGAGTAGATTTTGGCAAGTTGCTTAAAGTTACGGAACTGCTTCATTTTATCATCCTTCTCCACCCAATAGACATGGTGCCGATTGCTGACAATAATTTTTTCACCTTCCAGCTTGTAAGACTGTCCGTTGCTCGTTATGGTGCCATAGCTCTGAACTGCCGTTGTTTCCGAACGGGTACCATAAGCCCCCATGGGAGCTTCCTTACGGGCGGTAGCTTTATACTGAACGTAAACCACCGGTTTGGTCGGCAACATTTCTATACCGGCTCCGTTGGATTCGGGATAAAATGTACGTCCCGCTATCTTGATCAGCAGAATATCTCCCGGATTGGCAAGCTCTTTCACCTGCTTATCCTGAGGGTCTATAAAATAAAACTTATTGACTACTATACTGTAGTTCATTTTAGACTTCAATTCGCCTCCGGCTCTCAGGAGCACTTGGGCATCTTCATACTTATCAAACAGGAACGAAGCCGTATCAGCCTGAGCTCTCAATTGCCACAAACTGCACAGTGCAAAAGCAATAAAAATAAAAATCCTTCTCATAATACATCGACTTTAAGCAATAAAGGGCTGTCTTGACAGTATACACTTCAAAACAGCCCTTCAAAATAAATCTGGTAAATCTCTCTTTACTCTACATCAATCAGACGAACCAACGTACGTAGCAGAAGTCTTGACGGTGAGGCAGATCCTGATTTTTCGGGAACATACGGTATGCCACTTTAAAGCTTCCTGCATTCGACAAGCTGTGCTTAGCCTGGAATGTATACAGGTCGCCTTCTTTCTTGATCACACTGAATGGTTCTACCGAATATACATGCTGCTTGCCTTCCGGAGTCGTATAAGTTGTAACCAACTCCAGTCCCACTGCATCGTTCAATCCTTTCTCGTCAACGACAACTGTAATGGTATACTCTTTGCCGCTTTCGATATCGCCTTGTGCAATGTCTGCTTCCCTCTCTTTTGAAACGATCTCGATAGAGTCCCACTTAGCAACGACTTCTTCTTTCCAGGCTGCTATCTCTTTTGCCTTTGCATTGTCATTGGCAGACAGTTCTTTGAAACGTTTAGCTTCCTTGCAGTAGAACTTACTGTAGTAATCGTCGAGCTGACGCTTCATGGTATAGTGAGGAGCGATCTGGGCGATCGAGTTTTTCACACTCTTAATCCAGCCTTCAGAGTATCCCTTCTTGTTGCGTGCATAATACAGCGGCAGGATTTCTGTTTCGAGGATACTGTAGATAGTAGCTGCGTCGAGCTGATCCTGATGTTCCTGGTTCTGATAAGTACGTTTTTCGGTCAATGCCCAACCTGCACCTTCGCGGTAACCTTCAAGCCACCATCCGTCGAGTACAGAGAAGTTCAATACACCATTCATCAACGCTTTCTCACCCGATGTACCGGATGCTTCGAGCGGACGGGTCGGAGTATTCAACCAGATATCAACTCCGGTCACCAGACGACGGGCCAACTGCATATCGTAGTTTTCAAGGAAGATGATCTTACCCAGGAATTCCGGACGCTGAGAGATCTCAACGATTCTCTTGATCAGCCCCTGGCCTGCACCATCGTGCGGGTGAGCCTTACCTGTGAAGAGGAACTGTACCGGATAATCGGGATTGTTAACGATCTTAGACAAGCGTTCCAGATCGGTGAACAACAAGTGAGCACGTTTGTAAGTGGCAAAACGGCGGCCGAAACCGATCAGCAATGCATTCGGATTGATCTTGTCCAACAGCGATACAATGCGTGAAGGATCTCCCTGGTTCTTCAACCACGTTTCACGGAACTGCTTACGGATATAATCCACCAGCTTGTTCTTCATCGTCACGCGAGTCTTCCAGATCTCTTCATCGGGCACATTATAGATAGCTTCCCAGATCTTCGGATTTGACTGATCGTACAGGAAGTTTTCGTTAAAGTATTTAGCATAAAGCTGTTTCCATTCGGTAGCGCTCCAGGTGGGGAAGTGTACACCATTGGTTACATAACCCACATGGCTCTCTTCGGGGAAGTATCCCTTCCAGATAGAAGAGAACATCTCCTGAGAAACTTTTCCGTGCAGCCAGCTTACACCGTTCACTTCCTGAGAAGTGTTGCAAGCAAATACAGACATACAGAAACGTTCGCCCTTATCACCCGGATTGTTACGTCCAAGGTCCATCAGGTCGTCCCAGCTGATACCCATCTTAACGGGATATCCGCCCATATATTTACCGAACAAGCCTTCGTCAAAGTAGTCGTGACCGGCAGGCACCGGAGTGTGAACCGTATACAGTGAAGATGCACGAACCAACTCGATAGCCTGGTTGAAAGTCAGGCCGGTAGCTACATAATCGCAGATACGCTGAACATTGATCAGGGCGGCGTGTCCTTCGTTACAGTGATAAATATCTTTTTTGATACCCAATGCCTTCAGTGTCAGCATACCGCCGATACCCAGCAGGATCTCTTGTTTCAAACGGTTTTCCCAGTCACCTCCGTACAGCTGGTGAGTGATAGGACGGTCAAACTCGCTGTTCATTTCATTGTCTGTATCGAGCAGATACAAAGAAACGCGTCCTACGTTCACTCTCCATACATTTGCATGTACGTAGTAATCCATATAAGGCACATCTACTACCAACGGTTTGCCGTCTGCATCCGTCACGCGGTCAATAGGGAGTTGTCCGAAGTTCTGTGCCTCGTAATTGGCAATCTGCTGTCCGTCCATCGACAGGGTTTGTGTAAAGTAACCATAGCGATACAGGAAACCTACTGCACACAGATCTACATTACTGTCCGAAGCTTCTTTCAGATAGTCGCCGGCCAATACACCCAGACCACCGGAATATATTTTAAGAACATGATTCAAACCATATTCCATGCTAAAGTAAGCCACTGACGGACGTTTGTTATCGGGCGTCACATCCATGTAGTCTCTAAATTTAGCATATACGTCGTTCATGCGTTTCAGGATTACTTTATCTTTTGATAAAGCTTCCAGTTTTTCGTAACTCATACGTTCAAGCAAAAGCACAGGATTCTGACCGGCTTCTTTCCAGAGAGTCGGATCCAAGTCTCTGAAGAGTTCAGTAGCTTCATAATTCCACGCCCACCAAATGTTGCGTGCCAGTTCAGATAGTTTCTCTAATTCCGCAGGAACACGTGACTTTACAGTTACCTCCTTCCAATTCGGAGTATTCACATTACTTACTTTAATTTTCATAATGTTATTGTTTACTTGTTGATGAATAAATACTTAGTTTAGTTGACGTTTCATGGCATTACGCAAGGCGATGTCATAAGCCTCGTAATAATATTTGATGAAATGCTTCCATAGAGCCTGTTCGGCCACAGCCGCAGCTTGTTTGCGGATCTCTTTCACCTCATTATCTGTTTTACCCGAGAACAGTGCGATCGTATCTTTGATACCGTCGGCTACCTCTGAGTAATTATAGTCCGAACGGTGTAACACCTCTACCCCATTATCGATGCCATGCTGATTTTTCAGGCTGTTCACCCAAAGGCCGAAGCCTGCCAGGTCTGTTGTAATAGTAGGTACGCGGAATGCCACACTCTCAAGCGGAGTGTATCCCCAAGGTTCGTAATAAGAAGGATAGACACTCAAGTCTTCTCCCAATATCAGATCATAATATTCTTTGTTCAGGATTCCATCTTTTCCGTCCAGATAGCACGGAACGAAAATCACCTTCACTTTATCTTCCGGACGATTTCCCATACCAAGATATTTGAGCATATCCAGAACCTGGTCGTGGGTCATGTTATGCAGCCAATGGGTAATGAAAGGTACTTCGAGCGGAGTATCGAATTTTTCTTTGCTTTTCAGCCGTGTCTGCAAATCCTCGCGGGGCTCTCCCACCCAACCCGGTACATTGACAAATGCCAGCACGTTCTTCTGCAGGTCCTTGTCCCGGTTCAAACGGTTCAATGATTCCAGAAACACGTCGATCCCTTTGTTCTTAAACTCGTAACGTCCACTGGTGCCGATAATTAATGTGTCATCGTCCATATGGGTACCCAGAAGCTTATTGGCCACATTCAACATCAATGCACGCGCACGTTTGCGCTTACCGGTGAAAGCGCTTCCCTGAGGAACGAAATCGTCCTCGAAACCGTTCATCAATACTACATCGGCGGCTTTATCAAGCAGTTCCTTACACTCGTTGTTGGTGATTTCGCTCACCGTCGTAAAGCAGTCAACGTGATGCGCAGTCTGCTTTTCAATCGAGTGCTTCGACTGCATATTCAGCTCCTGTGCCATCTGATCGCCGTTATAAGCAAACAGATAGTCATATAAAGGTTTATCGTTTCCGGCAATGCTACGGCCGATAGAAGTGGCATGGGTGGTGAAGATGGTTCCTATTTCGGGAACAGCCAATTGCAGATACAGTGCTCCCAGGCCGGTCATCCATTCATGTGCCTGATAAATGACCTTATCATTTTCGGTCAGATTGTAGCGATAGAAGCTTTCCACCACTTTTCCGGCAGCATACGAAAACATGGATGCTTCGTCATAATCGCCGTAAGCATGCAATGAATCGACCTGAAAGTGATTCCACATTTCAGTATAGATTTCATTCTTTTTCTCAAAAAAAGGCTGAAAGTCAACGAGAATAACAATGGGTTCACCCGGAATATTCCAACGTCCGACACGGACAGAAAGGTCATCTTTCTTGAGGGCATGTTCTTTCCATGCCGCACAAAGATTGTCAGATTCTATAAACAAGGGATTGTCCTTTCCTTGCCATACATCCGGCCCTATAAAAAATAATTTGTCACGGAAGTTAGTTTGCAACGTATTTGCCCTTGTAGACAAAACAGTATAAATTCCTCCTACCTTGTTGCACACTTCCCAACTGGCTTCGAAGATATAATCGGGGGTTAATAAATCTTTTACCATATAAATGTTTAAAACTCTTTTTATTACGCAGGTGCAAAAGTACGCATTATTTATTGAAAAATAATGCTTTATGCAAAAAATATAAGCAAAATAGCACAAACAAGCGTTTACAACGAGATTTCAGAGCATAAAAAAAGACTTAAGTGTTTTCGAAAAACGCTTAAGTCTTTTCAGAAAACACTTAAACGTTCTGTCGAAAACGCTTAAGTGTTTTTTATAAATCATTAGTTTATGCAAGCGCACTACCGATAAGGAAGGTAGCAGCCAATGCCACGATAGCATAAAGTTCGGGGAACACAGCAAGAATCAATGTGTTGCTGAATACATTGTGGCCTTGTCCGATGGCTGCAATACCATTGGCGCAAACCTGTCCCTGACGGATAGCGGAAAACAGAGCCACCAATCCGAGAGCAATACCCGCACCCAAAACGGCAGAAGCCTGAATGGCGGTAATCTGCGGAGTAAGGATACCGAAAATAGTCTGGAACATAAAGTAACCTGCGAAACCATACAATCCCTGTGTACCCGGAAGAGCTGTCAGTACGAGGAAGTTTTCTTCAATGCGCCGATAGCAGCGTTACCTGCAATAGTCACTCCGTAAGCACTTCCGATGCCTGACAAACCAACCATAACCGCGATGCCAATGTAAGCAATAAACAAATTCATTTCCATAATCTTAATTTTATTTTTTAATTTATTATTCTATTAATTTCTTTTTATTTTCTGAATGGTTTGTACTCTTTGCCACCACCTTCGTAACCGGAATTCTTGAAAAACTCCACGAAGGTCAGACGCATAGGATGAACCATGGCTCCGAGCACATTCATAAAGATATTGATGGCATGGCCGATTACAAAAATCAATACCATCACAATGGGGCCGGCAATCACATTGTCCGGACTCATGCCCACCGCCAAACTATTGAATACGCCGGCAAGGATACCTCCCGACAATCCCAAAGCGAACAAACGGACGTATGACAGAACGTCGCCCAACAGACCTGTCGCCATGTTATAAGAATCCCATAAGCCCAGCCCGATATTCAGGAAGATGTTCTTTCCCGGACTGTTGAACAGGAAAATCATAACGCCGGCAATACCCATGATGATCAAATGAACCGTACTTCCCATCGGCATCACTTTCGGCAACAGTGCCGAGAAGGCTAACGATAGCAAGAGGATGATCCATCCGATTGTAGCAATGGCATACTTGAAGCCAAACTGGATAGTCTGATTGACAGCTTTCAGTACCATGCCGAACAAGATCTGTACCGCACCCAGAATCAGTGAGAGTTGGAACATGTCATTATTATCCATGAAAACGGCACTCTTCAGGCGCTGGATGAACGGCCAGGGCAGATCGTAAATATTGGCTCCGAAAAAAGTCCCGGTCAGCAATCCGCAGAAGAAAGTGGAAGTTGCCAGTATCTGAATCAGCGAAATGATCGATTTAGCCGACTGACTCAGTTTTTTCGCCAATAGACGATAAGCCGTAGCTCCTACAAACAGGAATAATCCATAACCGGAATCTCCCAGGCAGAGCCCGAAAAAGATCATAAAGAACGGGGCAAAGAACGGGGTCAGGTCCAGTTCATTATACTTGGGCAACATGTAGAGTTTGCAAATGGGCT
>OEFA01000637.1_pt1 | contig 11698 bp, 9 predicted proteins | sample 1495601 | NCBI WGS metagenome assembly OEFA01 (sample SAMN02324081, study PRJEB22366) | human gut metagenome | biome: human | place: Canada: Ontario | collected 2010-10
ATACAGCAGCTACCAATGCGGATAATGCACGAAAAGGATTGGAAGAGATAAAAAGTGCAACTGAAAGTGCTACAGCCAATGCCAACAAAGCAGCTACTAATGCGAATGAGAAAGCACAAAAGGCAGAAACAGCAGCTAACAATGCAAATACTCAGGCAAATAGGGCAAAAGAACAAGCGGATAATCCCCCGAAAATGGGTGAAAATGGCAACTGGTGGAAATGGGATGAAACGCAAAAGAAGTATGTAGATACCGGGATTTTGGCAAAAGGCGGTATTCTCTATCCTACTTTTACGATTGATCCCGATACAATGGAACTGATCATGTATTACCAGGATGATATAGCTGCTGATATGTTTGATATTGACAATGAAGGATTTTTAATTTTTAACCCCAAGTGATATGGCAGAAGGAAACATAAGATTAGGAAAGGTTGCTTTCGTGGATAAGGGAACTTATTCATCAGCTACCACATATAATACATTTGATTTCATGACTACGGATGATAGTTGCTATCTCTGTATCAAGGACGGGAACAAAGGACACGCTTTAACCGAAACTACTTGGTGGAAATGTATAGCTCGTGGAACAACCGCCACAGCAGCAGCTAAAAAGGCTGAGGACGCTGCTAAACTGGCTAATGAAAAAGCTACAGCAGCCGATAGCGCAGCAGGTAAGGCAGTAGAGGCTACCAACAATGCCAACGCAAAAGCTAATGAAGCTCACGAAAAGGCAGAAGAAGCCAATACTGCTAAAGATAATGCAAATGAAGCTACTGGCGATGCAAGGGTAGTTATCGCAAGGCTGGAGGAACTGGAAGAATCGCTAATCTCAAAATACAAGCTGATCCCTACTTCCATGAAGCTAAACTACCCGAAAAAAGTTACTTACAGGAATACCCAGCCTTTCAAAGTTGAGGTAGAATTACTTCCCGTAGATACTGGTAGGAATGTATTGTTTCTCGGTGATGATCGGGCGGTGTCTATCACTCCTGATGGCGTATTTATGATTAACGGTGTAGGGATGAGTAAAATTCACGTTATCCCAACGGAAAATACGGGTATTTATCAAACTATACAGATTGAAGTACAGGAGCCAGGAATAAGGCTTACTTCTGGTAATGGTATGCGTTTATCCGGCTCTGGTGGTATCATATTAACTTAGTAAATTTTATTGTTTAACTTCTTAACACTATAAAATATGGCACTTACAGCAGAAGAGGAAGCTAAAGTAAAAAAGATTATTACAGCTTACGACAATGGCAAAAGATTAAATGAATTACCAGTAGCAGACAGCAGTAACCCTTTCGACCTCACAACTGAGGTATTGGATAAAAGCGGAGAAAGCAAACAAGCTGGTTTGGCTGCTATGCTACCTTATGCAGAGGATCAATGTAGTTATGGCGTAGAATTAGATGTAACAGTATCTTCTTCGGTTCTTACCCGTACTGGCAATATGACACTGCATAAAACATTGCCAATTCAAAGCAAGATGAAAGGGTGTTTGCTATCAGATGAAGGCAAGGTTATTGAATACCTAAACCCTACCAACTGGAAAGCGCATAAAAGGGATGGTTCCAATGGTATGGTTATGGTGGAAATCCCTGCTCACTGGAGAAGATTTTATACCAATGGAAACAAAAGAGGTGTACGAATCAGTGAATACCCGATACCTGGTTATCATTTCGTAAAGAAATGCTATATCTCGGCTTATGAGGCAACAATCCAACGTAGCACTGGTAAACTGGCTTCTGTAGTAAATACTTCGGCTGATTACAGAGGTGGTAATAACCAAGCAGATTGGGATGCTTTGCCTAAATCCCAATTAGGCAAGCCAGCTACATCTACGAGTAGAACAAACTTTCGTGCTGCTGCTCGTAAAAGGGGAGCTGGTACGCAATGGAACTGCATGGACTATAACGCTTATATCACTTTGGCATGGCTCTATTACATAGAGTATGGAAACCTTAACTGCCAGTTGGCTTTCAATGCCCAGAAAGATAGCAACGGGTATGCTCAGGGTGGTTTGGGTAATGGTGTAACTACATGGGATGGTACAAAGTGGAACAATTTTAGTGGTTATTATCCTATTATTCCTTGCGGTACGAGTGATGAATTGGGAAATGCTTCTGGTGAAGTAGCTTACACTTTAGAGAAAGCAGAAGGAGAAAACAGCAAAGTATTTACCGTACCTCGCTATCGTGGTATTGAAAATCCCTTCGGGCACGTCTGGAAGTGGACGGATGGAGTAAATATAGAAGTGAAAACCAATTCAGACGGAGGAACTTCTAAAGTGTATGTTTGCGATGATCCTTCTAAATACAACGATAGTAACTACACAGGCTATACGCTTAGAGGATTGGCTGCACGTGCAGAAGGTTATGCAAAAGAAATGATTTTCGGTGAATTTGGCGATTTGATTGCTTCTGTAGTCGGAGGTGGATCTACTACCTATTGGTGTGATTACTTCTATACCAATATAGGATCTAACGCTCTTAGGGGTGTCCTTTTCGGCGGTCGTACGAATACTGGCGATCGTGCGGGCTTCGGTTATGCGTCTACGGATAACGCCCCCTCGGATACGCGTGCGTCTGTCGGCTCTCGGCTTTGTTTTATTCCTGAATCGTGAAGCGAGCCAGGTTTAGACTGCAAAACTTAAATGATTAATAAACAAATAAATATAGGTTGGTTGCTGGTGGGTGTCCTTTTCAGCGGTAATACGAATAATGGCGATCATGCAGGCTTCGGTTATGCGAATACGAATAACACCCCCTCGAATACGAATGCGAATGTCAGCTCTCAGCTATGATTTTTCAAAATTAACTCAACATACGAAGCAACGACCTTACCTATTGGTAGAAGATAACATAACTCATAAAGGTGCTGGTAGGGAAACCGAAGGCTCTGAGTACGAAAAACAAAGAATATGAAGAGATTAAGTAATTTATACGAGCAAATTATTTCACTTGACAACTTGCGCCTGGCTGATGAAAAAGCCAGAAAAGGCAAGTTGCGTTCTTATGGTGTCAAACGACACGATAGGAATAGGGAAGCAAACATACTGGCTCTTCACGAATCTTTGAAAAACAAGACTTTTGTAAATTCTAAATATGAGGTATTTATAATCAGAGATCCCAAAGAACGGCTTATTTACCGTTTGCCTTATTATCCTGATAGAATCTTGCACCATGCCATTATGAATATTCTGGAGCCTATATGGGTGTCCTTATTTACAGAAGATACCTATTCTTGCATTAAGGATCGTGGTATTCATAAAGCAGCAGATAAAGTAAAGAAGGCTTTGAAAGAAGATCCAGAACACACTACTTACTGCTTGAAAATGGATATAGTGAAGTTCTATCCAAGTATAGACCATGATATTTTGAAAACAATATTACGGAAGAAAATCAAAGATAAAGATCTGCTTTGGTTGCTTGACGTGATTATAGACAGTGCCGATGGCGTACCCATACGGAACTATCTAAGTCAGTATTTTGCTAATATTTATCTGGCTTACTTCGATCACTGGATAAAGGAGGTTAAGAAGGTAAGATATTACTTTAGGTATGCAGATGATATTGTGATTTTAGGCGATGATCCTAAACAGCTTCACAAACTCCGTATAGAGATTGAAGAATATCTGCATGACAATTTAAAGCTATCACTTCGTAAAGTGGATCCTAAAACTGGAAAAAAGAAATGGAAGTTTCAAGTATTCAAAATTGATAGCCATAGAGGTATTGATTTTGTCGGGTATGTCTTTTACCATACCCATACCCTTATTCGGAAGGGAATCAAAAAGAACCTATGTAGGAAGGCAGCCAAGCTGAATAAGAAAAAGCACATTTCCGATATGGAATACAAGCAAGTTATTTGCAGTTGGTTTGGCTGGGCTAAATATAGTAATTCTAAGCATCTATTAAAAACAATAATTAAAAAGCAAGTATATGATACACTACGATTTTAAGCCTTCTAAGTTAGAGGCTAACGGGAATGGTTCTTACACATACCGTTGGGATATTCAGGAAGTTCAAGTAGAAAACCATTTTGGAGAAGCTGGAGATAATGGGCAAGCTACAAAATGGACTTGTAACGAAGTTGTTGTTTGGGGAATGGTTACAAATGATAAGCTAAAAAAGGCAGTTATTACCCATTTGTGGGATTCGGATAAAGAAGCCAAGATTATCAATGACTATAACGCTGCCCAGCTCGGTATTCTTACTGAAAAATCAGCTACCAATGATTACAAGGAATATTTGCAAAAGAGAAAAGCTATCAAAGAAATGATAGATAACGATTGTAAGGAACTTAATATTATATTGTGATGAAAAAGTTTAGTGAGTTAGGTGTAACCGTACAAGATGAACGTAAAATGTTCAACTGTAGCCAGGTTTCTATTTCGGATGTGCTGAACTGTGAGATCATTGTAGAAGATTTCATTCCAGATGTAAAGACTTCGCACGGTGAAGGAAGATACCTTGTGAAATTTAAACATAGCAATGGTGCGGATGGTAAGTTTTTCACAAACGCAGCTTCTTTAAAGAAAACTTTGGATCAGATCCCCAAAGACGCTTTCCCTTTCAGCACTACGATTAAAGGGATGAAATGCGGAAATGGTAAGATCTATCAATTCACTTAGTAAACATGAAAATACATTTCAACAACAAGGAGATTGATATTCTGGTAGATACAAGCAGCTACCGATATACGGCTTTACAGAATGTAGGCACTCTTTATCTGTACTTTGCCAGTGAAGAGTTCATAAACATTCCCGTAGGAGCTTATTGTATCTACAAGAATATCACTTACTACCTTATGGATCCTGACGACTTCAAGAAGAAAAGCAGTCGGAATTTTGAATACACTCTTGTAATGTATGACATAGGCGCAATATTGGGTAAATACAAATGCCGGGATATTGTTTCTAAGCGTTTAAAGTTCGATTACACTGCAAAACCTCACGAGCATCTACAGTTAATTGTAGATAATCTCAACATGAGAGATAGCGGTTGGAAAGTTGAATGTATTGAAGCAGAAGAAAAGACTATTAACTACAACCATATCTTTTGTAGTGAAGCTTTGCCTACTATTGCCGATACCTTTAAGACGGAGTATGAAATAGATCCGGCTATCAAAACAATACACTTGCGTAAAGTTGAATATAACAAGGGTGAACCTTTGCCTCTTGAATATGGGAAAGATAAAGGTTTTGTTCCAGGTTTAGGACGCTCCAACAAGGACGGAAATAGACCAGTTACCGTTCAAGGTGGGGAGCAGAATATAGACTTTAGCAAATATGGATCTAAGGAATTGCTTTTGCCCAAAAATCAAAGATTGGAGTATGAAGGGCGTGCTTACGTTTCGGATGCGGAAGGCTTGTATATAAAACGGGCTGATACAACCCTTACGGATGTTCAAGAGGATAGTTTGGATTGTTCTCATATTTCACCTAAAAGAGTAGGCAGTGTTTCTAATGTTGTTGTTTCCGATAAAGAAAAGAATTTCTATGATTTTATAGATAGTTCTATTCCTGATGATCTGAATTTTGAGGATTATGTGATAGAAGGTAATAACATGACTGTTATATTTCAGTCTGGTATGCTTGCTGGTAGTAATAAAGAATTTGAAGTTAAATACGTTCATAAAGAACGTAAATTCTTGATAACTCCACAAGAAATAGACGGTCAGATTATGCCCAATGACATATATAAGCCTAACCTGGGGGATAAATACGCTGTGTTCGGAATACAGTTGCCGGATGCGTACATTTGCAATAACTCAACGAAAGAAGGTGCAAGCTGGGATATGTTCAGGGAAGCAGCCAAATATCTTTATGAGAATGAAGATCCAAAATTCACATTCAAAGGAGAATTGGATAGCATTTATTCCAAAAAGCGTTGGCTCTCTATTGGTGGCAAAATAAAATTGGGCGGTTACATACTCTTTAAAGATCCGCAATTCATACCAGAAGGTATAAAGATAAGGATTACCAGTATTAAGGAGTATATACACAGACCTTACAGCCCGATTATTGAATTATCCAATACGACTACTGGCGCAACGGTTTCAAGCGAATTAAACAAGATAGAGAGTAACGAGGTTAAAACCGATAACCAATATAAAAACTCTATTCAGTTTACAAAAAGACGTTTCAGGGATGCAAAAGAAACTATTTCAATGTTGAATGACGCTCTTTTGCATTTCTCAGGTTCTATCAGTCCGATTTCGGTACAAACAATGAGTTTGCTTGTTGGCGATGAAAGTTTGCAGTTTCGTTTCGTGAACAACAAAACCAATCCGACACAAGTAGAATATCTCGTTACCTATGACAGCAAAAAGAAAGTGCTTTCGGCTCCAGGTGGAATATTACAGCACATGACTATCGGGATTGATACACTTTCTTCTGGGCATAAAGCCAGTGAGTATAAGTTTTGGGATATTGAAAAATACACTTCTCCAACTTTGACGGAAACCGTAGGGTATTATCTCTATGTGAAGGCTAATAAAAATGGCACTACTGGATCATACGTCTTAAGTAAAAACGCTATCAAGCTGGAAGGTGTAGAGGGTTATTATCATTTCCTTGTAGGTATTCTAAACAGTGAATTTGAAGAGGATCGTTCCTTTGTCGAACTATTCGGATTTACAGAGATACTTCCAGGAAGAATAACTACAGACAGAATCGTTTCAAGCGATGGGCTAAATTTCATGGACTTTGTGAATAACGCTTTTCGTGTAGGAAATTCAGACAGCTATTTTGATTGGAATACCAAAGGAGATAAAAAATTACGTCTGAAAGGCACAATCGTGCAAAGTGAAAGTGGCGATGAAAGCCCTATAGGTTGTTTTCGTGGCGTATATGACAACTCTTATACCTATTATTGGGGTGATGAGGTTATCTATGATGATGGAACTGGCTATTCTATGTATCGTTTTGTATCAAAGAATCCCGTTAAAGGTATTTCTCCAAATAATAGTAACTATTGGATTATTGTAGCCCAAAGAGGTGTGGGTATTTCAAATACAGACGTTCTGTATGCCATATCATCCAGTAATACTACAGCACCAACATCCGGTTGGCAGACAACAGCTCCAGCCTGGAAAGATGGATATTACATTTGGAGTAAAACTAAAGTTGTTTACACGGATGGCGACATAGTATATACAGATGCAGCTTGTATCACAGGTGGCAAGGGAGAAACAGGCAATGGTATAAGTTCAATAATTGAGCAATATTATTTATCATCCTCTGCAACTTCCCTTTTAAATGGTAGCTGGTCTAATTCACGTCCAACTTGGAAAAATGGTTGGTATATATGGACACGATCCGTTATTAATTACACAAACGGCAACAGCATTACTACAGAGGCTATTTGTGTTACTGGAGAAAAAGGAGAAACTGGGGATGATGGTATAAATGGTGATTATTTTGAATATCGGTACGCTGTTAATGGCTCCAGAAGTACACCGCCTTCACTGAGTAAAACGAGCCGTAATCCTTCGGGATGGAGCACAACCGTTCCAACTGTAGGAAACTTGCAATACTTATGGTTTACAGTAGCAAAAATCAATGGTGAAACAAATTCATTGATACAGAACTGGAGTACACCAGCCCGGCAAACTCCGTATGATGGAGTGGATGGTAGAAATGGAGATACTGGTCCGACTATGGTTTATCGTGGTGTCTATGGCAGCTCTAAAGTTTACTATGGTACTTCAAAACGTGTAGATGCAGTAAAATATAACGGACACTATTATGTTGCCAGAGTGGATGCCGGAAATGGCTTTCAAAATCATGTACCTACCGATACTGCTTATTGGAATGATTTCGGTGCTGAGTTTGAGAGTATAGCAACTAATTTGCTATTGGCTGAGGGTGCTAATATCGGAGATTGGTTTATGAGTGGTGGAAAGATTGTTTCTACACTCTTGGATGGTAATAAGATCATTCTTGATGCTTCAATGGCTCGTATATTGATAGAATCCAGCCGTTCTGGTGGTGATTATTCAGAAAGCCAATATCAGGGATCTAAAATTACGATAGATGCGAATAACGGCTTGATTGAAGCCCGAAGTAAAAGCAATAGCCGTGTAGCCTATATGTCGCCTACGGGTATCTTTTGTAATAATGCAGAAACACAAGCTGCTTCGGCTATTTTGGGTTATACGCATAAGGCTTCTATCGTAGGGCTTGGATTTGGTACTGTGAATAAAAGTGATTGGAACAATGAAAACTTTTTAGCTGGCGTATATGGTAGAGCTTCAAACAGTGGCACAGCCCCCGCTTATGGTGGCTTCTTCCAGAATTTGATGGCAGCAGGTCTATTTTTACATAGAAAGGCTATAGAAGAAAGCTCTTCTTCTGTTTATTTGTCTGAAACAGACAGCTTGGTTATTGGATATTCAAGAAACCAGCAAATCGTTTACCTCCCTTCTGATGGTGTGATTGGTAGGACTATATTTTTTAAGCAATGGTGGACAGGATATATGAGAGTTTACCCACGTAGCGGAAATGTGTTGTATGATGATCACACCCAAAATGATTATTATGATATTGGCGAAGGTCAGGGTGCTATATTCCATTTTACAGTGGGGTATGTCGATGGTGTAAAAAAATCAGCATGGTTAGTTAGTAGATATAAATTTTAATATTATGATTGAATATGGCTATATAAACGAAAACGGATCTCTTGTTTCTAAATTTTTAGAGGAATACAGTGAGAAGTTTAAAAATGAAGAAACTGGAGAGATTGAAACGAGAATAGTATCAATCCAGGAGCAACAAACTGAGTTGTCCGCTTTAGGATGGAAACATGTAGAGCTTGTGGATGATACAAAATTACAATGTCCTGAATACTATAGTGTTCGTATTGTACCTTATGACGCTGGAGATAAAATAAGCTATAAATACGAGCAAAGATTTAACGCTAAACTTGTTCGGAATAAGATAGATGAACTGAAAGCCTCTCTTACCAGCAATGACAGCGTTATAGGTGATTATCGTATAACGAAATGTTATGAGGCTTCTTTAATCGGGCTTGATATGCCGTATGATATAGAGAATCTTCACCAACAAAGGCAGAGTGTACGGGATGAAATAAACAAATTGGAAGCCTTAATAGCTTCAAAAATATAATTCTCTGTATTAAATGGTGTATATGTACACCAAATAAATTATATTTGCAGTTATTAATCAATAACTTAATAAAATATGGATTGGGCAGCATTATTTGCGTGTATAACAGCTTTAGGTACGGGCTGGTTTGCGTATAATCAGTTAAAGCATAATCGGCTTGCTGATATTAAGGCTAAAGAACTTGAAAGACAATTAGAAAGAAAAAGCACTCGCAGAAGTGAAAACTCTGCTCGTGTGTATGGTGAAATTCATAAAGTATTGAATGATCTTTCATGTGATCGTGTGTATATTATACAACCATATCCTTTAGGAGATAATCATTATCTCACAATCTTGTATGAAGTTACCGCTAAAGGGGTTGCCCGTATTAGTGACTTTTGGCAAGATATTAAGATGTCTGAACTTCCAAAGTTTACGGCTTCAATGGCTCGAAATGAACTTATGCTGATACGTGATATTGATAGTTTGGATGGAACACGTGCAAAGGCTATGTTTAGCTCCAATGGAACACAGTCTTTAATCGTTCAAAAATTACATGATACTACCCATGATTGGGTTGGTTCTTTGGTCTGTGATTTTACAGAATCCATCCCTGATGATTTTGATGAGGAAGCAATCAGAAAAAAACTTCATTTTGCAGCCATGCACATTCAGTATATCCTTCCAGAAGTAAAAGAACGCAAGTTATGAGAGTAACAGAATATCTGAAAGAACTTATCAAAAATGGATCGGGGCACAGTAGCAAGAGTTTTTTTCTTGTTGCCGTTACCTTAATGGGGTGCTTCCTTCTGCTTATTGTCGGTTTTATTTTGGTTTATGAAGTAATCGTAAACAAGTCTATCAAAACCGATCTTATGGGATTATCGGCTTTTGTCGGTGCTATCACTGCTTTGTTTGCTTCGGCTGGAGTAACTAAATGTTTAAGCGAAAAAAATGAAAATAAAAACGTATGAAAGTATTATTAGACAACGGACACGGAGAAAATACACCAGGTAAAAGATCTCCGAAGTGGTCGGACGGATCACAGTTATTTGAGTGGGAATATGCCAGAGAAATTGCCAAAGGCGTATATAACCAATTACGAGCAAAAGGTATAGATGCTGAATTGTTGGTAAAGGAAAATATAGACGTACCTTTAGCAGAAAGAGCCAGAAGAGCAAACGAGATAGCAGCCCGATACGGTAAGACAAAAACGCTTCTTGTTTCTATTCATTGTAACGCTTCTGGAACTGGCAAGGGTACAGGATGGGAAATACATACCAGTCCTGGAAAAACAAAAGCTGATGATTTGGCGCAAGTTTTTTGGGATATGGCTAATAGAATGTTTGGAGGAACTTGGAAAATTAGAGGTGATTGGTCGGATGGGGATGGAGATTGGGAAAATAATTTCTACATTCTCAAAAAGACTTCATGCCCGGCTGTTTTAACGGAAAACTTCTTTATGGATAATGAAACAGATTGCAAGTTTCTACTATCTCCTGAAGGAAAGGCTCAAATTATCCAGTTGCACGTTGATTCAATCCTTAAATATATAGAAGAGTATGCGTAAATTTTTATTTATTGCGCTTGTTTTACTCGTAGGAACAAATATCTTTCTGTTTAAACGATTGGATAGCGTAAGGAAAGAACGTGATCGCTTGGATAGTAATCAAGCAGCATTACTTTCAGATGTGGAACACTACAAAACGGAAGCAGGGAAAAACGCTACTTCTGTTTTAAGGCTGGAACTGACGAAAAATGAGTTGGAAAAGAAGAACAAGGATCTTACCAAAACAGTAGATGATTTGAATATAAAGCTCAAACGCATTCAGGCAGCTACAACAACAGCCACTAAAACGGAAATAGAAATAGAAACAAAAGTACGTGATAGCATAGTGTATCGCAACCAGCTTGATACTCTTTTAAATTTTCGATGGCGTGATTCTTGGATAGATTTAAGGGGAACTATTGATAAAGGGGTATTATTCGCTAAGATAGAAAGTGCCGATACATTACACCATATCATACACAAGATACCGAAAAAGTTTCTTTTCTTCCGATTTGGGGTGAAGGCTATAAAGATGGATGTTGTAAATTCAAATCCACACAACAAAATTACATATACTGAATATATAGAGCTAAAAAAATAGCTTTTGTAGAATACTTTTTTCATTTCAGAACGTGCATACTGAGAAGTACGCACGTTTTTTGTATCTTTGCAGTGCCGAATTTATATCGGTGTTGCATTAGTGAAAACCTCGCTTCTTTTTGTAGAAGTGGGGTTTTCCATTTTCTTTGTAGAAAGCCTAATTATCATACTATTTCTACAAATATTCTACAAAAATCACAATATCCGTTGTAATCCACTGATTATTAGAGTTAGAACAAGACTTTCCTAAACTTTAGATCCGGGTTCGATTCCCGGCGAGACTACAAAAAGAGGTTGTGTCAAAATGCTGACACAGCCTTTTTTTATGCGCAAAGCCCAGACTTTCTCAAGCCCGGGCTTTGTTATTACCCAAAGTTTTCGTATCTTTAGGCATAAAGTTTTTCGTTATGGCAAAGTTACATTTTCGTCCTTACA
>OEFA01000640.1_pt1 | contig 11677 bp, 10 predicted proteins | sample 1495601 | NCBI WGS metagenome assembly OEFA01 (sample SAMN02324081, study PRJEB22366) | human gut metagenome | biome: human | place: Canada: Ontario | collected 2010-10
GCCGCTGTTTGCGTGGCATGCGCCGGTCGGCCTCGAGCCATTCGTCGGCCTTGCGCGCGTACTCGCCCGCGACCAGGGAACGGCTCGCAGTTCCCCCGGTCGGCGGAACGGGCGAATAATCGCGGGTCGCGTACTTGACCACGGTCGTCCGCGAAACGCCCAGTTCCCTAGCTATCTGCGTATGCGTCAGGCCTTTCGTCTCGAGCTGCCTGATACTCTGTTGAATACGCACCGGTGTCGTCATTCCTTTCCTCCCGAGGACCATGTGTTGGTTGTTAGCACTCGGGAATCTATCAGGAACCGTACGGCACCGGCGCTTTTCTTCCGCCGATGCCATTTCCGTCCGCCGTCCGTGTCCAATATGAACGCTTATGCCGTTCAGATTTGGTGGTGACGCCGTACACGTTTATTTGACCATAAACAACCGCGACCGGCGGCGCGAACCAGCAGTGGAGGGTGACGCACGACCCGAAGGGCTACGTGACGCTCGCGAACGTGAATTCGGGCAAGGTCCTGGACGTGGCGGGAGGCTCCGCGAAGGACGGCGCGAACGCGTTGCAGTACTCGTCGACCGGCGGCCGCAACCAGAAGTGGGTCGCGGTCCGGTCCGGTTCGTCGTACCGTCTGGTGTCCGCGCTGTCGCAGTCGCTGGTCCTGGACGTGGCGGGCTGGTCCACGAAGAACGGCGCGAACGTGGACGTGTGGGCGTCGAACGGCGGCGCGAACCAGCAGTGGAAGTTCGCTAATGCCGTTTCCAAGAAGCCCATGACCGTGTGGTACAGGCCGGATTCCTCGTGGAAGAAGACGGAGTTGTATTACCGTACGTTCGTGGGTGGTGAGTCGCTCTCCTCCGTGGCCATGGAGAAGGCGTGCGGCGGCTGGTACAAGGCAGTCGTGCCCGACTCCAAGGGCGGCAAGGTGCGCCTGGCGTTCACGGACGGCTCGAAGTGGGACAATGGCGGCTACTACGCGACGGGTGACTCGGCCGCGGTCGCCGGCGGGCAGGTCATCGCTGACGTGACGCCCAACTGCGTGGCCACGGCCAAGCAGTAACCCGGAAAACAATCGGCTGGGGCCCGGTTCCATACTCCAACGGAACCGGGCCCCAGCCGTCCTCATGACGAAAACAAGACATATCCGTAACTTTTCTCAATCATGCTATGGAAAAAGCAGGATAAGCAGCATGCAATAAAAATTCCAAGCAAAATATTAGTTACTTTTACATCAGCGCATTTTGCGTCTCATTCAAGAAAATGCATTTTTTTGTATATATTTACTATCAGTTTTTTATAGTTAACTAATTATGTAGAGTTTTTAGAAATTTTGTGACAAATGGAAAAATAGCGATGTGTATTAGATCTATTCACCCCCGTCTATGGGAAATGAAATACTTAAAAGCGTTCTGCAAGGATAGAAGAGGGTAAATGGCGAGCAATACTAATAGAAAGTGCTTACATGCCAGTAGCGGCTTTTATTTAGCAAATGCAATAGATCAGAAGCCGATTCGCGTGGCTCAGGTTGTCGGCAAGATGGTCGGCGGCGGTGTTGAATCCGTAGTGATGAACTACTATCGGCATATCGACCGCAGCAAAGTACAGTTTGATTTCCTGGTTGATGAGGATTCCACGTATGTTCCTGAAGAGGAAATCACTGCTTTGGGTGGTCGCGTGTTTCGTATACCACCGTACCAGCATCCGATTCGCTACCGTCGTGAGCTGATTTGTCTGATGCGCGAACAGCAGTGGCCGATTGTGCACAGTAACATCAACACGCTGAGCGTATTCCCATTGTCGGCAGCGAAGAAAGTTGGAGTGCCTATTCGCATCGCGCATTCTCATTCGACCATGGGCAAAGGTGAGTTTGCAAAGAATGCAATGAAGCTTATGTTGCGTCCGTTCGCCAATGTGTATCCGACAGTCCGTTTTGCGTGTAGCCACTATGCAGGAGAATGGTTGTTCGGGAAAAATGCGGATTTTACTGTAATTCCCAATGGCATTGAATTGGATAAATTCCAGTTTGATCCTGTGATTCGTCAAGAAACTCGCAAAGAACTCGGTATTGCGGATGATACGTTTCTGATTGGTCATGTTGGTCGTTTCATGCCGCAGAAGAACCAGGCATTCCTAGTTGATGTACTTGCGGATTTGCTTCCTAAACGATCTAATACCATGCTTGCCTTCGTCGGTGATGGTCCGGACAGGCTAGCCGTCCAACAACATGCCGTAGAACTCGGTATCGCTGATCATGTGCTGTTCCTCGGTCAACGCTCCGACGTGAACCGCCTGTATCAGGCGTTCGATGTATTCTGCCTCCCCAGCCTTTATGAGGGTTTGGGGATGGTAGCTGTAGAGGCTCAAGTCGCAGGTTTGCCTTGCTTGCTGGGGGACGCTGTTCCTTTGGAAGCAGATGTGACCACTCAATCGCATTTCCTGCAGATTGCCGATGTGAAGCCTTGGTCTGAAGCTTTATCGAATTTGCCTGTCTCGGATTATTCCGACCAAGTTGATGTAACAAGTACATCTAAATTTATACCCATAGACTCGCATGAAGAATGGAGTTCTTCTATATCGGCATTGGGACCGGGGACACGGATCGGTTCTTCCGAGAAAGTGTTCTCTGACTATGATATTTCTGTGAATGCTCGAAAACTGGCTTCAATGTATTTGAAACTTTTTGAGAAGAAATGAAAAGCAAAATGGATCCGCTAGTTTCAGTTGTCATACCTGTATATAACGTTGAGTCTTATCTACATGAATGTGTGAAAAGTGTGGTCGAACAGACTTACACGAATATTGAAATTATTCTTGTGGATGATGGTTCGACTGATAATTCAGGAACGTTATGTGATGAATTTGCTTTGTCGGATTCAAGAATATGTGTTTTCCATAAGAAGAATGGTGGACTGTCTGACGCTCGGAATTACGGCATTCGCCGATCCCGTGGAAGTTTGATTTCCTTTATTGACAGTGACGATTATGTATCATCTGATTACATAATGCACTTGTATCAGGCGTTAGTCCGAGGGAACACTGATATTGCAGCCACTTCCATTTGCATTTTCCATAACGGAGAACTTCCTAAAGTGGATAAGCATAATACGGCAGTCTTTCATGTGTATGATGCGTGTGATGCCCTTGAAGATATGCTTTATATGAGGCATTTGGAGCCTAACGCTTTCCCGAAAATTTATAAGAGAGAATTGTTCGACACGATTCAGTATCCTGTCGGGAAATTGTATGAGGATATTGCCACTACTGCCAAGCTTATCGATAAGGCTGGCAAGATCGCATATCTGAATGAGAAAGACTATTACTATAGGATTCGTCCGAATAGTATCCAAACAGCGAGTTTTAATCCCAAGAAGCTTGATTTACTTGATCAGCTTAACGTTGTTAAGTCGATTGTGCAGACAACGTATCCGAGTATCATTAATGCTTATTATTCAAAAGAACAGAGCGCATTATTCAATTTGTATATGAATATAAGTCCTGATGATACAAAAGAAATGCTTGGAATAGCAGATGACTTGTGGCATGGAATCAAAAAAAATCGGATTTCAGTTTTAAAGGATAGAGAAGCAAGGCCTGATGCTAGAATCGCTTCTTTGTTGTCCTTCTTGGGTTCAATTCCTTGTAGATGTGTTTATAAGTTGGTAAGAAAATGAAAATATTCTCTAATATAGACAAACGATCTCAAGACCGTTATGTTTGTATACTTCTAATATTGGTTTTGGTCGGGTCTGCATTTCAGAATGTCAAAGTAGTTGGCCCGTTAAATCCAGGGCATTTACTTGCGTTATGCTTTATTCCTTTTTTGCTACCGAAGCTTAAAGAGACAAAATTCCCGCCTGCTGTAATATGCATTTTTACGGCGTACATCCTCTGTGTGTCCTTGTTCGCAAGTTTCAAATGGGGATTAGACACATCTATTATTAATTATCTGTTTGTCTTTTACATTATCTTTGTCATTGTCAATTTGGGAAGAAATATCTCATTTGAATCATATAAGAAAGTATTCCAATTAGCTGGAATACTTTCTTTTGCAATTGTTATATTAAATGCGATTCACTATAAAGATGCCATATTAAGATATTTTTCATCTGGATATTACGTAAACCATCCGTACTATCCAACAATATATGGAGGTGGTGCCAACCTTGAAGCATCATGGCCCAGCATATATGGTGTTTTTTTCATGGATAATCCTTACGGTATTATATATCTCGTTTTATCTTTCATATTTGCCTCTATTCAGGTTAGTAGAGCTGGTATTATTATCTCGTTAATTTGTTTGGTTATATATGCATATAAACGGTTACGGGAATCAAAAAATCCTTTTTTGATTTTATTCTTGATATTTGTTGTTCTTTCCCTTGGCTCTTTTTATGCGCTAAGACTTGGAATATTCCAACCAATTTTAGATCGTTTCTTTAAGAACCAAGAAGATAGGGGTGCCGCGGGGCGTATCGGTATTTACGACAATGCGCTTCCTTTTCTTTCTAGTCATCCTTTTGGTGTTGGTTTGGGGAATGCAGTTTCTGCAGTGAATAAAGTAGCTGCGAATACAGTGGGGATGGAGCCGATAGTAGATGACAATTTACATAATCTATTCCTCCAGATGACCGTTGAAACTGGTGTGTTTGGCGGGGTGTTTTATGCATGTTTGGTTGCTTTCCTGTGTTTTAATTGTATCTTCAAACATAAATTCGCCAATCCTTTTGAAAACTTCCTGCTTGCTTTCTTTGCTTTATCGTTGATTCAATTTGAAAAAATAGAAATCTTCCCTGCAATATGCCTTGGTATATTGTTAAGCAAAAAATATTATTCAAACAAGGATTTCGATTTATAATGTTATTCTCTATTATTATTCCTGCCTTTAACGCAGAAAGATATTTACATGATTCTTTGAAATCTATCCGGATGCAGACTTTTACGGATTATGAAACTATAATTGTTGATGATGGATCTACCGATAAGACGGGTGAGATAGCAGATTCTTTTGCTAGGGAAACCTCTCGGACTCATGTGATTCACCAAGAAAACGAAGGTCCTTTGCTTGCTAGAAGAACTGGGCTACAAGCAGCAAGTGGCAAATATGTTGTTTTCTTAGACGCGGATGATTCTTTACGTTCCACGGCTTTGCAGGATATTGCCGATGCAATTCATAAATATAATGTTGATATTGTTTCTTTTAGGTATTCTCGGCAGGATAATTTCTTGACGTCTGATTCACCTTCCCCCTTGCCGGTCGGGATATATAATGGCGAACGATTCGAAGAAGCTAAACTTCATCTCTGCAAAGGACGATTTAATGAGATGTGGGGCAAGGCGATAAGGCTTTCATGTTTTGACTGTACTGCTGATTATTCCAACTATGCAGGGTTGATGCACGGCGAAGATCTTTTACAGCTTCTTCCTGTTTTCGACAGTGCTCATTCTCTTTATAGTTCAGATAAGGTTCTCTATTTTTATAGACCTAATGATTCCGCTAGCACGGCTAGATATAAGTCCAGTCAGCTATCTGATATCAGAAAAGTGAATGCTCGTCTTCTGTCTTTTTCGATGAAATGGGGGAAAGCCTGTTATAAGACGGCATGCAGTGGCGAGGTCATGCAGTATATCAATCTTCTTAAGATTGCTGTTTCATGCCTTTCCTATAGCTCTTTTGGTGATGTGTTTCGTTCGATGCATAAGGCAATGGATGATGAAGGATGCTTGGCGCGTGCTCAGAATTGTCAATTGAGGATTGACAATTCTGTTGTCGTTTTTTGTCTTATGCACAATTTCTGTTATCTTTCTTTTCTTGTTTTGAAAGCAATAAATTCCATTAAGAGATGAAGCATAAGGACTTTTGATGATTAGAACAAAAGCTGATTTATTAGAATACATTCAAGAAGACATGCGTATGCAGCCGCGGTCTTCATCTTTTGTGAAGCGTTATTTGGGTACAAGTGGGGCAGTGGTCCGTTGGAAAAAATGTTTAAGGAAATGTGAGTACCATCACAATATTTCCAAGAATATTTATCACAGATTGGCATATTTTGTTTATCTTTTTATGTTGAAAAGGTATGATCGACGTTTCTGTTCAGAAATCCCTATTAATGTTTTCGGCAAGGGATTATTAATTTGGCATCCAGAAAGGATAATTATTAATCCTGAGTCAAAAGTTGGAGATTACTGTGCGCTTTCGAGCGGTGTTGTTATTGCGCAGGCACATGGAGAATGCCCGACAATCGGGAATCATGTAGAGCTTATGATTGATTCGAAGGTGCTGGGAGGAATTACTGTAGCTGACAATGCAAGAATCGGAGCTTCTGCGTTGGTGCTTAAACCGATAAATGAAGCTGACACAACCTGGGCTGGTGTGCCGGCAAAGAAAATTAACAATCAGGGAACTATTGAAACGCCGATTCCTGTTTGCACTTATTAGTGCTACGAAGGTGAGACGGATGGAACAGAGGGAAAATCAGCTGGTCAGCGTCATCTTACCAGCATATAATGTGGCGAATTATTTAGATGACTGTTTGGAAAGTATCATTTCCCAGACATATACCAACATGGAGATCATCATCGTTGATGACGGATCAACTGATGATACCGCAAAGAAGGCGGATGATTGGCTTTCCAAAGATGGGCGTATTCGTGTTATCCATCGACAGAATGGTGGTCTTTCGGCGGCAAGAAATACAGGCCTGCACTATGCACAGGGCGAATTTATTATTTTTATTGATCCCGATGATTGTATTGATAAAAATTTGATTTCCAAATGCATGGAATTGTTGAGCGACGGTTCGGTTTCTTTGGTTCATTATGGGTACCGATTAATTAATGAAAACGGAGTATTGTGCGGAAAGAATTTTCCGGATATGCTCACGAATGCTGAGAAACTATTGCTAACAATTTTAAGTGACAAAATTCCAAGTCATTCTTGGCAATTCTTATGCAGGAAAGAACTATATTCTGATATCCGTTTCCCTGAAGGGCGCAAAGCTGAAGATCTGGCAACGACGTACAAGATTGTAGCTAAGGCAAAAAAGTGCGTTATTTTACCGGATTGTCTGTATGAATACCGTGTTCGCAGCAACTCAATCCTCGGAGAGCTAACGTCAGACCACTCTAAGGCTATAAAGTACTATGAAGATGAGCTTCTTGCGTTCCACGAGATAATTGATTGGGCTATTGCTCAAAAGCGAGAAGATTATCAAAATCTTGCGTGGAATAACGAATTAATGCATTTGTTTAATCATTACAAAGAGCGGATTGTAATCGATGATAATTTAGGAACCAAATGGGTGCACAATAAAATATGCAAAGAGCTTTCTGCTTTTAACGTAGATGGAGTAACTTCCTCTAATCGATTTAAAGCGTTCCTATTCAGGTTTGGGTTTATGCCTTTTTGCTATCGAGTAATGGGAAAGTTGAAAAAAAGAGTCAAATCTATTTTGCGAAAAGAATGATATAATAAAAGAATTCTTTTACATCTAGTTTAGTTTTTGATAATTGAATTTACGTCGTTTAATCAGCTGGTTTAAGATTGTGCCATAAAGATTAAACCCAAAAAGACTTACTATTTTATTTTAATTGAAAGCGGGATGAAATATGAATTTCAAATCATTTATTAAAAAAAAGATGCCTGTTTCTTTTATTGTGAAAAGACAGCGCTGGAAGACTCTTTGCTTGTTGAAGCATGAGGGGAAAAGGGAATTCAGACGTTTTTCACGGGCATATGCTGCTCCTGCATGTTCAGATCAAGTTCAGATGGAAAGCCTCTTGACTTTCTTTGTCCATCAGATTGAAAAGGGCTTTTCGTTTGATACATACCAGTACGGTCGTGGTCGTGGCGCTTTGCGTAATATTGCTGATCTTTCTGCAAGACTTATAGAGGCTGATGCACAATGGCGTGACAAATCAATTTATAAGGACATGGTGCTTGCTTTGGGAGAGTATTGCCGACGCCATGTGGCAGCCAATCAAGATATCGCATTTGTGACAGAATTGTTTGATGAAACCACCAAACTTGATATAGTGGCTGCTTCTAAAAAAGAATATCCTAGTATTCAGCTCTCTTTGAGTTCTAAAGTAGATAATGCCACCGTTCCTTTTAAAGAGTTGGTGGAACGGCGGCACGCGGTCCGGGCGTATTCCAAGAAGCCTGTGGCACGAGTTGAACTTGAAAAGGCAATTGAAATGTCTCTTCGTACGCCATCTGTATGCAACAGGCAACCAGCCCGTGTCCGAATTTTCACGGATCAGCAGTTAATTAGCAAAGCTTTAAAAGTGCAGGGCGGTTTCGGAGGATATGACATCCCGCCAGCATTGTTGCTTGTGACTGCTGACTTGCGCGCATTCATGGGTGCGAATGAGCATAATGAAGGATACGTTGATGGTGGACTGTTTGGCATGTCATTGTTGTATTCGCTGGAAACATGCGGTCTCGCGGCATGTCCTCTAAATACGATGTTCAGTGAAGAGGCTGATGAGCAAACTCGATCTATGCTCGCTGTTCCGGATAACGAGGTGTTCATTATGTATATTGCAGTAGGACACTTCCGCGAAACCTCCAAGATTTGCCGTTCCCAAAGGTTCGGGATTGATCGAGTATTGATGAACTGATTACGGGGGTCTTCTTGGGTAAATACAAGAATCTACTGGTGAATATCGGCTTATTCACATTAAATACGGTATCAACGAAATTGATTACATTTCTGCTGGTACCGCTATATACGTATTTCTTGACTGCGGCGCAGTACGGCGTGACCGACATGTCTCTTACGGTGGCGGGTTTGGTCACGCCTGTCGTTACCCTGTCCATCGGCGATGCCACCACTAGATATATCATCGATGATCCCGATGATAAGGAACGATATATATCTGTTGGGTTTTGGGTGACTTTGTTTGGTTGCCTGATTATGCTCCTTCTGCTTCCGCTATTAGGGCTGTCCATATTCGGCGGCCTCGGGAATTACAAATGGTTCTATCTTGCCTATTTTGCTTCATCCGCTTTCAATGCGTACTTGGCAAATGTGGCAAGAGGTTTGAACCAGATTAAACTCATCACCTGGGCATCTATAGCTTCGTCGCTTGTTTCGGCTCTATCGGCAGGTTTGCTCATCGGTCTGCTTAATTGGAAGGTCGAGGGATATTTTGTTTCGTTGATTTTCGGCGGGCTTGTTGCAATTGTTTTATATCTTATATTTGGTGGCTCATGGAAATACGTACGTATTCCCAAAAAGGAACGCGACCGTCATTTTCTTAAGAAGATGCTGCTGTATTCAGTGCCGCTGATGCCCAATGCTATCTTCTGGTGGGTTGGCACAAGTGTGAACAGATTCTTCATTACCAGTATGCTCGGTATCGGTGCTTCCGGCTTATTTGCTGCGGCCAGCAAGATACCGAACGTAATGAATATGGTCTCTTCCACGTTTTGGCAGGCTTGGAGCTTGTCTGCATTCCAAGAGTTCAAGAAGACTGATACCGGCAAGTTCTATAGCAATGTGTTTGCGGTGTTTCGTACGTTCTGTTTCCTCGCGGCATCAGGACTTATGTTGTTGACACCGTGGCTCGCCTCATTGCTTTTGCAGAAGAAATTCTATGATTCGTGGCCTATCATTCCTGTCTTGATTCTTGCATTTCTGTTTAATGTGTTCGCAGGATTCTATGGAACGGTCTTTACTGCAAGTATGAAAACCAAACATCTAATGACATCGACTGCTGCTGCTGCGATCGTCGTTGTTGTTCTGACTTGGCTGCTCGTCCGTATCATGGGACTGCAAGGAGCTGCGTGGGCTATGGTCGGCAGCAACCTAGTTATGTATGTCATACGCGTGGCTATGGCTCATCCGATTGTCAGGATAGCGGTGAACTGGCCTCTTATGCTGATCAATATCCTGATTGTAGCTGTTCAAGCATGCATAATGGCATGGCATCCATCCAGGTACTTGTTGATCTCTGGTGTGCTCTTCCTTCTTGTATGCATAGTATCTGCGTTGGATGCCTATCCATTCGTAAAATCTTTGGCAACTGCAATCAGCGGAAAGTCACTGCATAAAAATGGCAAATATGTCGGGAAATAGGGATTTAAGGAGATGAATAATGAGGATAGGAACCATTACCTTCCATTGTGCATATAATTTTGGTTCTGCACTGCAGACTTATGCACTCAGAAAATATCTCACGAATTTAGGCCATGATGTACATGTTATCGATTATCGGAGCGCAGATTTCAATGGGTATAAGATTTTTCGTGGAATAGGGGTTAAATCATTTATTGCAGATTTGCTCTTTCTTCCAGGTAATTTACGCAGGCGCAGCAGTTTTCAATCTTTCTGGCATAAATGTTTTGGCCTGACGAGCCGGACTTATGAGGGGGTTGATGCAGAGCGTTCTCTAGCTGAGGATTTGAAGGATTATGATGCGCTGATTTGTGGTAGCGATCAGATTTGGAATTTGGATTGCACCTTAGGGCCTGTTCCTCCGTTCTTTCTTTCTTTCGCTTCTGATGGAACAAAGAAAATTGCGTATGCGCCTAGCTTGTCGCATGCCAAGTTTGAAGAAAAGAACTTCACTCTAGAAGATAAGAAGCATGTCTCCGAGTGGTTGAATCGTTTTGATGCACTTTCTGTGCGTGAGCTTTCTGTAGCAGGGCAGTTTCAACAACTGACTAATAAGCATATTGTTGAAACGCTTGATCCGACGCTTTTGTTGAATTTAGAGGATTATCGACATATACAGGCTCCGCAACTTCCAAAGAAGCTGGAAGCAGGCAAATATATATTTGCATATACGTTATGGCCGAATAAAGATATGGTGCATTATATTGATAAATTGGCGGCAAAACGTGGACTAACTATCGTTTATTACTCTCAGAAGCCGATTCGGTATCAATCGCACGCGATCAATGTATGGGGAATTGGCCCAGCTGATTTTCTTACATTGATTGATAAGGCAAACTGCGTGATTTCGAACTCTTTCCATGCAACGGTGTTCTCCATTCTCTATGGCAAGCCATTTCTTACGTTTGGTACGGAAAAGAGTAGTTCTCGCATGAGAACGTTACTTGTCAAACTGGGTTTACCTGAAAAGCATCTTTTGCCTCCTGATTTCGAGGGCGGAAGTAATGTTGAACCATTTGCCTCTGTACTGAATATGGCTCGACTTAATAATCTTCGTGCAGATTCTGAACGGTTCCTTAATGATGCACTGATGTAAAAACTCTCAACTAGTATTTGGCATAGAATTTATTGCATGCTGCTTATTTTTTCAATTTTCATAGCATGTTTGAGTTAAGGAGTGCGGATATTTTCTTGAAGATAGTCATACAGCTCCTTATCTGAGATTTTGTGAGGATGTCTTGTTTCCGCCATGAGGATGACTGGGGTCCACCGGAACATGGGAGCGAACCCTCGGCTGTTTGTTTTCGGTTATTGTTTGGTGGTTACTGTGCAGTTTGGTGTGACGTCGGTCACGGCCTGACCGCCCGAGACGGCCGCGGACTCGCCCTTCACGTCGTACAGCTTCCCGCCGTTGTCATCTGTCGTGGAACCATACGAGAACGACAGACCGACCCTCGTGGAGCCCGCCGCGGGAACCGTGGCCTTCCACCAGCCTCCGCACGCCTGCGTCATCTCCATGCCGCCGGTCGTGTCCGGACTGCCGTACACGCGCCACTGCACGCGCAC
>OEFA01000650.1_pt1 | contig 11550 bp, 10 predicted proteins | sample 1495601 | NCBI WGS metagenome assembly OEFA01 (sample SAMN02324081, study PRJEB22366) | human gut metagenome | biome: human | place: Canada: Ontario | collected 2010-10
CGGCGTCGGCTTTGCCGTCGGTTTTGAGCGCGCCCTGCTGGCCCTGCAGGCCTTTGGCAGCGATCTGGGTGCCGATGAGGCCCCGTGCGTCTATGTCGCCAATGCCGGCAAGGAACTGCGCCAGAACGTCTTTGCCATTACGCAGGAGCTTCGCGCCGCAGGCATCGTGACCGAGGCCGACTATCAGGGCCGTTCGCTCAAGGCCCAGTTTAAGCAGGCCGATAAGGTAGGCGCCAAGCTCATCCTGGTTCTGGGTGGCGACGAGCTTGCCGCCGGCAAGGTCAAGGTGCGCGACATGCAGAGCCATGACGAGGTTCTCGTCGATCTGGCCAACGTCGTCGAGGCGGTTCGCGAGCGTCTGTAGCGTATGATTTTTGAGCTGCGGACCCGCTAACATGTCCCGCTCGCGACGAGCGATTGTTACGGGGGTGTTTCGCATTTATGCGGAATGCCCCCGTTTGTGTATGCCGTCCACCGAGAAATACGACCATTTAGAGCAAAAACCCTTGCAATGCAGAAAATACTTTTGTGTGGTAAAGCGCAATCAGTGTCGAAAGTATTTCTCAAGCGCCTATAATGAATACCGCATGTTACGTGCATAGAAGGAGGAATGGGAGGAAACGTGGCTGAGAACCTAAGCAACCAGTCTGTACCCGAAGCCGCGGCGCGCGTCGCTGCCGTGGTCAACCGCCTCGTTAACCGAATCGGCTCGAATGCCGAGTCCAAGGAGCGTCTCGCCGAGATCGAGATCCCCGAGGAGCTGCGCGACAATCTGGCGCTGTTCTTGCGCCTGGAGCGCCGTGTGCTTAGCGAGTATGATCCCGAGATCGCGGACCTGTTCGACAAGATTTTGACAGCCGAGATTGTGGCCAATGCTGGCAACCCCGGTAGCCGCGCTGCCGACGAGTCCGTTGACGAACAGGGCGTGCCCACTGCCGACGAGCCCACCGCCGTGGCGTTTCGCGAAGTCGTCGATCTGATTGACAGCCTGCCGCTTGATAAGCAGCAGGTCATCGTTCGCGCCTTTACGAGCTTCTTCCACTTGGCAAACCTGTCGGAGGAGAACTACCGTGTGGCGCAGCTGCGCGAGCGCGAGGCCGGCGCATCGACCGATACCGAGGTCGATCCCGCCAACGAACTCACCGTCGCCTATCACCAGTTGGTAAACGAGATGGGCGTCGAGGGTGCCAATGAGCTGCTCGGCAAGCTCGAGTTCCACCCTGTCTTTACCGCACATCCCACCGAGGCCCGTCGTAAGGCCGTCGAGGGCAAGATTCGCCGTATCTCCAACCTGCTGGAGGAGCGTCCGCGTCTGGGCGGCTCCGACCTGGTGGAGAACGAGCGCCATATGCTGCAGGAGATCGACGCCCTGGTGCGTACGAGCCCCATCGCGCTCAAGAAGCCCACGCCGGTCGAGGAAGCCGATACCATCATCGACATCTTCGATAACACGCTGTTCGACGTTATCCCCGTCATCTATCGTCGTTTTGACGACTGGGTGCTGGGCGACAAGGCCGGCACCGTGCCGCCGCTGTGCCCGGCGTTCTTCCATCCCGGCAGCTGGATCGGTTCCGACCGCGACGGTAACCCCAACGTCACCGCCAAGGTGAGCCGTGAGGTCGCCGCCAAGTACTTTACCCACATGGTGCTCAAGCTCGAGGACAAGTGCCGCCGCATCGGCCGCAACCTCACGCTCGAGGCCACCTACAGCAAGCCGTCTGCCGAGCTCATCAACCTGTGGAACCATCAGGTCGAGATGAGCACCCAGTACACCGCACGTGCTGAACTGATCTCCGAGCACGAGCCGCATCGCGCCGTCATGCTCGTCATGGCCGACCGACTCAACGCCACCGTCCGCCGTATCACCGACACCATGTATCACAGCGCAGACGAGTTCCTGGATGACCTGCGTGTCGTTCAGCGCTCGCTAGCCGCCTGCGGTGCTGTCCGTGCTGCCTACGGCCCGGTCCAGACCATCATCTGGCAGGTCGAGTCCTTCGGCTTCCATATGGTCGAGATGGAGTTCCGTCAGCACTCCGTGGTGCACGCCCGCGCCCTCAAGGATATCCACGAGAACGGTATCCATGGCGACCTGCAGCCCATGACGCGCGAGGTCATCGATACCTTCCGCGCTATCGGCTCCATCCAAAAGCGCTACGGCAAGAAGATGGCGCACCGCTACATCATCTCGTTTACCAAGAGCGCCCAGCATGTGGCCGACGTCTTTGAGCTGGCCCACCTGTCCTTCGCACACGAGGAGGACGTTCCCGAGCTCGACGTGATCCCGCTGTTCGAGCAGCTCGAGGACCTCGAGGGCTGTGTCGACGTGCTCGACCAGATGCTTACGCTGCCCGTGGTGCAGAAGCGCCTTGCCCAGACCAACCGCCGCATGGAGGTCATGCTGGGCTATTCCGACTCCTCCAAGGATGCCGGTCCTACCACGGCCATGCTCGCGCTGCACTCCGCGCAGGAGCGCATTGCCAAGTGGGCCGAGAAAAACGATATCGACTTGGTGCTCATGCACGGTCGCGGCGGTGCCGTGGGCCGTGGCGGCGGCCCGGCCAACAAGGCCGTGCTGGCGCAGCCCAAGGGTTCGGTCAACTGCTTCTTTAAGCTCACCGAGCAGGGCGAGGTCATCTTTGCCCGTTACGGCAACCGCACGCTGGCTCAGCGCCATGTTGAGTCCGTTGCCGCCGCAACGCTTTTGCAGTCGGCCCCGAGTGTCGAGAAGACCAACACCGAGACCACGCAGAAGTTCTGGGATATGGCAGAGAAGCTCAACGCAGTAAGCCACGAGCGCTATCTGGACCTGCTGAACACCGAGGACTTTACACCGTGGTTCTCGACCGTGACGCCGCTGACCGAAGTCGGTCTGCTGCCGATCGGCTCGCGTCCCGCCAAGCGCGGCCTGGGCGCCAAGTCGCTCGACGACCTGCGTACCATTCCGTGGATCTTCAGCTGGAGCCAGGCGCGCATTAACCTGGCCGCTTGGTACGGCCTGGGCACCGCCTGCGAGCAGCTTGGCGATCTTGACCAGCTCAAGGCTGCCTACCAGGAGTGGCCGTTCTTCCGCACCTTTATCGACAACATCGAGATGTCGATCGCTAAGACCGATCAGCGCATCGCCAAGATGTATCTGCACCTGGGCGATCGCCAGGATCTGTCCGAGAAGGTCTTTACCGAGATGCAGCTCACCCGTAAGTGGGTCCTTGCCATCGTCGGTGACGAATGGCCGCTGCAGCGTCGTCGCGTGCTCGGCTGCGCCGTTCGTGTGCGTAACCCCTATGTCGATGCCCTGTCCATCGCCCAGGTCCGCGCCCTTCGCGAGGTGCGTATGAACCAGGACGAGATGGCCGAGGAGAAGAAGGCCGAGTACATGAGCCTGATTCTTTCGACTGTGACCGGCGTCTCGGCAGGATTGCAGAACACGGGGTAATCGATAGCCCTGTAGTCGTCCGGGCCCGCCATTAGTTTACTTTTAGGCACGTCCTCGGACATGCAAGAAGCCCTCGCTGCGCACTTCGTGCGGCGAGGGCTTCTTGCGTCCTGCGGAGTGTGCCTAAAAGTAAGCCTACGGCGGGCCCTCCTCTTGAGTCTCCCGCCGCAGCCTTTCCCTGTTCTCTTTCTCGCGCCGTCTCTTCTCGAGCGCCCACTCCTCGGACAGGCGGGGCACCGCGAGCATGCTCCTTTTAATTGCCAACAGTCCCGGAACGTATCTTCTCCAATAAAACCGCCGACTCATTGCTATCAGAGAAATGGTTCATAATGTCTTTGTGCGAACTGTAAGGATTATGGGGAGCAAGATGAATAAAGAATCGGGCTTCACTTGCAAACGCAAAAGAATACTCGTTGTCGAGGATGATGAGAACCTAGCCTCTATCGTATCCGAGCATTTCGAACGTTTCGGGTACGCGACGGCGGTTTCCGACGGGCGAGCTGACGTGATGGACCTCTTCCGCTCTTTCGCGCCGCATGCGGTCCTGCTCGACATAGGCCTCCCTGGAAACAGCGGATATCACTGGTGCGATCTCATCAGAAGAGAAAGCCGATGCCCCATCCTGTTCATCTCCGCGCAATCGGGCGAGGCGGATCAAATTCTGGCCCTTATGCGGGGCGCCGATGACTTTGTCTGCAAGCCGTTTTCGCTCGATATCCTCAAAGCGAAGATAGAAGCCCAGCTCCGCCGTGCGTACGGGGAGCTGTCGGGCGGCGAGGAGGACCTCCTTTCCTACGGGGACGTGCGTCTTTCCGATCGCAAGATGACGATTGCCTGTGAAGGCAGGGAAGCCGAGCTCACCAAGACAGAGCTGATGGCCCTCAGGCTTCTGGTCGGCGACGGCGGCTGCGTCGTCAGCCGCGCCCGCCTGCTTAGGGAGGTATGGGACGACGAGTGCTTCGTGGAGGACAACACGCTGAACGTCGTTATAGGGAGGATACGGAAGCGACTCGCCCAGGTTGGGTCCCACGCTGAAGTCAGGGCCGTCAGGGGCGTTGGCTACGTGCTTGAGATGCCCGAGGAGGAGAAATGAGGGCGTTGCGGATCGTGTCCCTTTTCCTGCGCGATTCAGCATGGACGGCATTCGTCGTGATGGCGGCCTCCTTGGCCCCTCTTGCCTGCATGCTGCTTTTGGACGGAGGGTCCCTGGCAGTCGATTGGCCTTATTTCCTCTTCCTTTCCCTCTTTCTCCTTTTCGTTCTGTTCGCCGTGCACCTCGCGAGATCCTGGGGTTTCTATTCCGAAGCCGAAAGGGCCATCAGGGAGTCCAACCCGATCGAATGGAGGAGGCTCGGAGGCTCGATCCCTGTGGAGCGATGGGCCAGGATGGCGGCCTCGAGAACGGAGGAAGCGTGCTCAAGGGAGGCTCATCGCCTTGCGGATGAGCGATCCGAGCGCGATGCGCTCGTCTTATCGTGGGTGCACCACGCCAAGACACCGATCGCCGTGATTCGCCTTATTTCGGAATCTAGGGGCGCCGATGCCGATATGGAGCGCCTCGGCAGCGCGGCGAGGGAGCTCGACCGCAGCCTCGACTCCTTGATTCAGGTGGTACGCGTCGATTCCCCCGAGACCGATCTGAAGATAGGGAAGGTCGACGTCGCGCACCTCGCCCGGAACGCCGTCAACGGTGTTCGCGATCTTTTCATCGAACGGGAGGTATTTCCCTCGCTGAGCGTCGATGGAGATGCTCTCGCCTATGGGGACGAGAAGCTCATCTCAATCATCCTCGACCAATTTCTTACCAATGCGGCGAAATACAGCCCGCGTTCGTCCCACGTGTTCGTCTCCATCGCGAGTTCCTGTGACGGAGAAAGCATCGAAGTGTCCATCGAGGATGAAGGATGCGGCATATCCCCGGAGGACGTGGGACGGGTGTTCCGGCCGTTCTTCACGGGGGCGAATGGCAGAAGAGGGGAAGCCTCGACGGGAATCGGTTTGTTTCTGGCTAAGAAGGCGGCTGACGCCATGGGGGCGGAGCTCTCGCTTTCCCAGCGCGATGGGGGCGGCACTGCGGCTCGATTGCTGCTTCCTGCGGCGAATGCGCCACAAAGGTGACAGAACTGACATGTTCGCGACACGTTCATCGATTCAAAGCCCTTTCGCCTCGGGGTAGCATGCGGTTCGTAGTTCTTTGAATGAAAGGAGTCGCAGGTGAACGTGCTGGAGGTTTCCTCCCTTTGGAAGACGTACGAGGGCGCTTCGCCTTACACCGCGCTGGAGGATGTAAGCCTCAATGTCGCCAAAGGCGAGTTCGTGGGGATAATGGGCCCTTCGGGCAGCGGAAAAAGCACGCTGCTCAACGTGGTTTCGACCGTTGACCAGCCGTCGCGCGGCACGGTGCGGGTCGACGGGGTCGATCCTCACGGATTGGGAGATGAGAAACTCGCGGAATTCAGACGCCGGAAGATGGGTTTCGTGTTCCAGGATTTCAACCTGGTCCATACGCTCACGGTCGAGGAGAACATCATCCTCCCCCTCGCGCTCGACGGGTGGCCGGCGGAAAAATCGCGCGCTCGCGCACAGGAGCTCGCGCGCGACCTAGGCATCGCATCCATTCTCGGCAAGAGGACCCACGAGATATCGGGTGGCCAGGCGCAGCGCGTCGCGATCGCCCGCGCGGTGGCGGCAAACCCGTCGCTTTTGCTTGCCGACGAGCCAACGGGAAGTCTCGACTCCGCGTCGACGGGGCAGGTCATGCACCTTCTGTCGGACATGAACAGGGCAGGGGCGACGTTGCTCATGGTCACGCACGAGCCGCTGGTCGCGAGCTACTGCAGCAGGGTCCTGGTGCTTCAGGACGGCCGCATCTACCTCGAGATCAACCGCGGCGCTTCGCAGAAGGAGTTCCATCAGCGGATCATCGACGCGATGAACCAGCTCGGAGGTGTTGAGCATGACATTGCTTGACATCGCCAGGAACAATGTTCTGAGGTCTTGGAGGGACTACGCGCTTCATTTCGCCAATTCCGTTTTCGCGGTCACGGCTTTCTTCCTGTTCGTGTGCCTCGCCCTGCATCCCGAGATGGGCAGGGCGGACGCAGAGAGCACGATCGGGATCATCTCTGCGTCGTCGGGTGCACTCGTCGCGGCGTTCTCGCTCGCCTTTATTGCGTATTCGGAGTCGTGCTTCCTGCGGGCTAGGAGCAGGCAGTTCGGCTTGATGGCGATGTCGGGCGCCTCGAAGAAGCAGTTGAGGAGGATCGTGCTCGCGGAGAACGTGATCATCGGGCTGTCCGCGATTGTCGCGGGCATTGTCCTGGGAACCGCGTTCCTCAAGCTGTTCCTGATGGCCGCGGGCAGGGCCATGGGCGTCGTCGCGTTTGGTTTCTATCTGCCTGTAGCGCCCGCTATTGCGACCGTTGCGGCGTTTCTCGCTGTATTCTTCCTCTCCGGCCTCCTTGGGGCGAGGGGACTGTCCAGGAAGAGCGTGGGGGGAGTTGCTCGACGCCGATCGCATTGCGGAGGGGAAGCCCTCTGTGAAGGCGGCCGTTCTTACGGCTGTCGCATGCGCGATGCTTCTTGTTGCGGGGCTGGCCATGGGCCAAGGCGATGCGAGCATCGTATGGAGCTTCGCCCTCGTTCTGGGCGGCGTGGGCCTTCTTGCGTCGGGAACGTTCCTCGCGTTCTATCTTTGTTTCGCGGTGGGGCTCTCGAGGCGCAGATCGACAGGAGCGCATTACGAGGGGCTGTCCATGCTGAAGGCCGCCGCGTTTCAGGAGTCCCTGAAAGGGAACCTTCAGTCGATGACCGTCACCGCCGTGCTCTGCTCCCTCTCGTTCTTCGCGCTCGTCGGGCTTTTCACCCTGTCCGACGGGGCGCTCGAGAAGACGAAGGAGATAGTCCCGTATCCCGTCAGCTATATCGCGAGGGGCGACGACGTGCCCGTCTCTGACCATGTGGAGATGCTCGAGTCCGCCCTTGCGAAAAAGCCGGGACTCGTGGGGTCCGTCTTCGGATTCTCCTGGGCGGACGACGCGAGAAACGCAGTCATGAGCGAGAGATCCTACAACGAGTCCGCCGCCGTCGCGGGTCGCAATCAAATCTCCTTGGATTCCGGCGAGGCGCTTCTCCTTCCTGGTTCGAAGAGCTTCGATCCGAGCGGGGTTCCGGCGTCGGTCGAGAACGCCCTGGGGGACCTTGACGTGATGCGCGGGGAGGGGCTCGTCCTGCTCGACGGGTACGCGTCTTCGGTCACCGTACTCGACGACGCTGACTACGAAGCGGCGGGATTCGGCGGTGATGAGACGCAGGTGCATGCATACACCTACGAGGGATGGGAGTCCGATTCCGAGTTGACTGCGGCAATCGCTGACATCGTGGACTACGCCAGGGAAGGCGCGGTTTCTCTGGTTCTCGCGAGGGGCTACTACGAGGCGGACCGCGTGCAGTTCAGCCTCATGCTGTACCTGGGGAGCATGCTGAGCGTGTCGTTCCTGCTCGCGTCCGCCAGCCTCGCCTACTCGCGCCTGAACGCGAGGGCGTTCGAGGAGGGCGTGCGCATGAGACCCGTCGTGAAGCTCGGGCTATCGAGGAGGGGACTGGAGAAGGTGTGCCGGTCGGCATCGCTTCGGATTCTCGCCGTGCCCCTCGCGGTCGCGCTCGCGTACCTCTGGGTGGGCATCGCGGCGGTCGCCCTCTCCGCCGATGTCGAGATCATCGCCCCCGGTATCGGATTTACTTTGGTCGCGCTGGTCGCGGGCTTCGTCTGCTGCGCTCTCGCGACGACCTCCTACGCGTCGTCCGTTGCGAATGCCGCATTCGGAGCGAAGGCGCGTTAGACCGTCTTTGGTAGCTTTCTGAAGAAGGGACGCCTGTCGGTTTCTGGCTGTCCCTTCCATTCAAATCGATCAGTTGATAAGGAACCGGCAGATTGGAATAAACGATGAAATTCAGGGCGCTCATGTTTACATTGGCTGCATTCGCTTTAGCAGGTTCTTGCCTTTTGGTTGGTTGCGCAATTGCAAAATCGATTCCTTCGGAAAGGGAGAAACAGGCGGTTGCGACGGTTAACCAAATCATTTCCGAAGAGTATGGCATTTCTTTTGACGCAAATGACTATAGTTATTCTGTAGGGGAGAAGACCTCGGAAGGAGACTATGTTCCCTTGGGGGATGCGAAAGAGGACTCGAGATCCGCGGGGCGTATCATTTCCGTTTCCGCACTCAAGAAAAACGCGCCTGAGGAAAATGAGATGCACTCCTACTCTCTGGAATACTCCCTGCGGTCAAATCAAATCCTGCATGTCAGCGTGAAATTTGGCTGAGATGGATCTGCTCCGACGAAACGATTGCGCTCACAAGTGAATCGAGGCAATCAGAGCGGGGAGCTAATATGACAATTACCGGTATATGCGATTCGGTATACGAATATCGCTTTGCTAGGAGAAAGGGATGCCTGCACACGGCATCCCCTTTGCAATCTGTGAACTCTCTGATTGAAAACAAAGAAGATATCCTGATCTGAGCAGGTATCGTCCTCGCCTGCTTCCTCACGAAAGAGCAGGCGAGCGACCTGGCTGAAACCCGCAGGAGGATGGCGGAGGGCTACGGCCCGGCAAGCCATGCGGGCCCTGCTGTAGAAGCACTCGATGTACTCGAATATCCCTAGCGTCGCCCGCCCCCTGGCTTCGAACGTGCGCGCATGCACGCACCCGGCTTTTATGAGGCCCATGAGCGACTCCAGTTCCCCTTGGAATCGCGGCCGTTTTGTTGTGGGTCAAATATGAACGTTGTGTTAATGAGTCGGTGAACGGTGGTGTTTTTCGGTGAGCGGCGTATCCTTCCAACGGTTTATCTAGTGTGTCAGTTGAAAGGAAGAGGGCGCTCGTCATTGTTTGAATGTGAACTGCCGTTTGACCACAAGACGTTGCATCTGGAGCTCGAGGATAAGAACTTCGCGGGTGTGATGGAAGGTCATCAAAACGAGTTTAAGACTACAAAATCTCAGGAAGAGCTGGTAGAGGAGTCACTTGCCAACCCTTATGGCTCGCCTTCGCTCGAGGAGCTTTGTGCTGGCAAGAAGGATATCGTCATCATTAGCTCCGATCATACGCGTCCCGTTCCCTCGCGTGTGACGATGCCTATTCTGCTGCATCACATCCATTCTGCTGCGCCCGAGGCTCGCGTGCGTATTCTGGTTGCTACGGGTATGCATCGTCCGTCGACGCACGAGGAGCTCGTCAACAAGTACGGCGAGGAGATCGTTGCCAACGAGGAAATCGTTATGCACGTCGCGACTGATGACAGCATGATGAAAAAGATCGGCACCCTGCCTTCTGGTGGCGAGTGCATCATCAACAAGATTGCTGCCGATTGCGATCTGCTGCTTGCCGAGGGCTTTATTGAGCCGCACTTCTTTGCCGGTTTCTCTGGTAGCCGCAAGTCCGTCCTGCCTGGTATCGCCAGCTACAAGACCATCATGTACAACCACAACGGTCAGTTTGTGAACGATTCCCACTCGCGTGCCGGCAACCTGTGCCACAACCACGTGAGCGAGGACATGTTTGCTGCTGCCGAGATGGCTCACCTTGCCTTTGTGCTCAACGTGGTGCTCAACGGCAAGCACGAGGTCATCGGCTCCTTTGCCGGCGACATCCACAAGGCGCACGAGGCTGGCTGCGAGTTCGTGAAGAGCCTTGCCGGCGTTGAGCCCGTCGAGTGCGAGATTGCCATTACCACCAACGGCGGCTACCCGCTCGACCAGAACATCTATCAGGCCGTGAAGGGCATGTGCTCTGCCGAGGCTACGCTTCCCGAGGGCGGCGTGATCATCGATGTCGCCGGTTGTGCCGACGGTCACGGTGGCGAGGGCTTCTATCACAACATCGCCGACAATGATCCGGCAGAGTTTGAGCGCGCCTGCATCGACCGTCCTAAGGACGAGACCCTGCCCGACCAGTGGACGAGCCAGATCTTTGCCCGCATCCTGGCGCATCACCCTGTGATCATGGTTACCGACCTGTGCGATCACCAGATGCTCAAGGATATGCACATGACGCCGGTCAATACCATCGAGGAGGCGCTCAAGCTCGCCTTTGAGATGAAGGGTGCCGATGCCAAGGTGGCCGTCATTCCCGATGGCCTGGGCGTTGTCGTCGCACAGCACTAGTACGCGGCCTAAACGAATCGTTTATAACCGACAAGAAAGATAAGGTTTTATGCTTACCAAACTCCTCTGCGAATTCGGCGCAACGGCCCTCATGATCATCTTTGGCGTGGGCGTGCACTGCGATACCGTGCTTAAGGGTACCAAGTATCAGGGCTCCGGCCATATGTTTGCCATCACCACTTGGTCTTTTGGCATCTCGGTCTGCCTGTTTGTCTTTGGTGGCGCCGTGTGCATGAACCCGGCTATGGTGCTTGCCCAGTGCATCGTCGGTCTGGTGCCGTGGAGCAGCTGCATCCCCTTCATGATTGCCGATATGCTCGGCGGCTTTGTGGGTGCCGTAATCGCTTGGTTTATGTATGCCGATGAGTTCAAGGCTTCCGAGGGCGTCGTCGACCCCATTGCCCAGCGCAACATTTTCTCGACCAACCCCACCACCGAGGGTACCAACTATGCCCGTAACTTCTTCTGCGAGGCTATCTGCACCTTTGTGTTCATCAGCGCCATCCTTGCTGCTGCTAACCGTGCTGGCGAGAACGTCCTGATGCTCGCTATCTGCGTCGGTCTGATCGTTTGGGCTGTTGGCATGGGCATGGGAGGTATCACTGGCTTCGCCATGAACCAGGCCCGTGACCTTGGTCCTCGCATGGCCTATCAGGTGCTGCCGATTAAGAACAAGGCTGACAACAACTGGAAGTACGGCCTGCTTGTTCCTGGCATCGCTCCGTTTGTCGGTGCCGCTCTGGCCGCGCTGTTTGTGCACGGTTTCTTGGGCATGTTCTAGTCTGAGGCTACATAGTTGTCCGCTGGCCGCATGGGGTAACTTCCCAGCGCGTCCTCGGACATGCAAAAAGGCTCGCTGCGCACTTTGTGCGGCGAGCCTTTTTGCGTCCTGACGCTCCTATTTGGCAAGGTGTTTTTTAGAATCCATTTTGCGCTCGGCCTCG
>OEFA01000656.1_pt1 | contig 11492 bp, 11 predicted proteins | sample 1495601 | NCBI WGS metagenome assembly OEFA01 (sample SAMN02324081, study PRJEB22366) | human gut metagenome | biome: human | place: Canada: Ontario | collected 2010-10
TTGCTGCTCGGCGAAGAAGCCGTGCAAAGACTTGGCGCCGCCAGCGTGCTTGTGGTAGGCGTGGGAGGCGTGGGAGCATACGCGGCCGAGATGATTTGCCGCGCGGGAATCGGCAGCATGACCATAGTCGATGCCGACTGCGTTGCGCCATCGAACATCAACCGCCAGCTGCCGGCGCTCACAAGCACTGTAGGACAGGAAAAGGTAAATGTGCTCGGCAAAAGGCTCAACGACATAAACCCTGCGCTAAATCTGCGCTGCATGGCCGAGTATGTAGACGCCGAAAGCGTACCTGCTCTGCTCGACGGCGGCAAGTTCGATTTCATTGTCGACGCCATAGACACCATAAGCCCCAAGGTAAGCCTTATATGCGGAGCGCTCGACCGCAAAATCCCCATAATATCGTCGATGGGCGCGGGCGCGAAAACCGACATAAGCAAAATACGCACGGCCGACGTTTGGGAAACATACAACTGCGGGCTCAGCCGCGCCGTAAGGCAGGCACTGAAAAAGCGGGGCTATTCGCGGCGCAAGTTGCCGGTGGTTTTCAGCACCGAACCGCCCGACATGCAGGCAGTAATGGCCGTAACGGGAGAGCGCAACAAGAAAACCACCGTGGGGACGGTGAGTTACATGCCCGCCGCATTCGGCTGCCACCTCGCGCAATACGTAATAACACACATAGCAGGCACAAACCGCAACGGCACGCGCACACACGCGGGCACGGCAAACAGCCGCGCAAACCATTAAGACAAAAACACCAGCACAATGATAGATTTAAAAGGAATCAAAAAAAGTTTCGGCAACCTTGAAGTACTGCGCGGCATAGACCTGCACGTAGGGAAAGGCGAGATAGTCAGCATAGTAGGCCCGAGCGGCGCAGGCAAGACCACCCTGCTGCAAATCATGGGCACACTCGACCGTGCCGACTCCGGCAGCGTCATGCTCGACGGCGTAGACATCAACTCACTCTCCGGACGTGAGCTGTCACGCTTCAGGAACAGGAAAATAGGATTCGTGTTCCAGTCACACCAGCTGCTAAACGAGTTCACGGCACTCGAAAACGTCATGATTCCGGCACATATAGCCAAAACCGACAGCAGCGAGGCCAAACGCCGGGCCGAAGAACTGCTCGATTTCGTGGGACTGTCGCAACGCAGCCACCACAAGCCGCTCGAGATGTCGGGCGGAGAGCAGCAACGAGTGGCAGTGGCGCGCGCGCTGGTCAACAACCCCACCATAATCCTGGCCGATGAGCCATCCGGCAGCCTCGACAGCAAAAACAAACAGGAACTACACCGCCTGTTCTTCGACCTGCGGGAACGCTACGGACAGACATTCGTAATTGTAACGCACGACGAAAACTTAGCCACCCAAACCGACCGCACAATCCACATGGCCGACGGCCTGATTGTTCCCACCGACCACGGCACAACACAGGAAATATGATTTCCGGCCGGCTCGTTGCCATTCGGAAACAGACATATAAAGAACGAAAAAACAACCCTTGAAAACGGACATCCCGAGGGCAAAAAAGTGAAAACTAATTTTCAGTGCATTTATCCAATATAGGAGCAAATAAAAAATTAGTGGCCCGGATTTTAAAATTAGTGGCTTGCTTTTTAAAAAGCAAGCCACTAATTTTTTACCCTCTGAAAACCCATTTGAAACTTGCCCGAAAAGTGCAGACAAATACGGACGCAAACATTTACGATAATAAAAACGGAACGTACAAACCTGTTACCATTGCCTTTTTCAGGCTATGCTATATGGCCAGTTCCCTTTTTAACCAGGCTTTCAACAAAGGGTCAGAAATTACCGTGCGGCGTTTATCCACTTCTATAAGTTCTTTGTTTATCAATGCCTTTTTTATTATACTGACATTGGCTGAAGAACCGAGTTGATACTTGCGCAGCACTTCCTGCGTTGTAAACTCGCTGCTGAGGCCGTCTGTCATGGCTCTTAGAAAATTCATCTGATAAGCCGAAAGGCTCTCAGTCTGCTTCTCAAACAGCGGCGTGTTCTGGTCTATTATATCCCGGTATGCGTCTTCAAGGTTTTGTTCTGTAGCCTCGCCGTCCGTGTATGTCCACACAAGCCATGCCAACTGCTGCACATAAGAAGAATGGTTATCAACCCGTCGGCATATTTCCGCGGCCAAGTCTGTAGAAATACTCTTTCCTGTTGCCTCGAAACGGCTGCAGATGTAACAATGTTATTACTAACAAAGTTATTACAAAGGCCGTTTGCGCATTAATTTTGGTATCAAAACGGACAATCCCGAAGGCGAAAAAGTGAAAACTAATTTTCAGTGCGTTATACCCCCTTGGGAGAAAAGAAAAAATACAAGGCACATATTTCAAAATAGGTCTGACATATTTTAAAATATGTCAGACCTATTTTTTACCCCTTGAAAACCCGTTTGAAACTTGCCCCAAAAGTGCAGACAAATACGGACTCGCGTCCCTTTTGCGGCAATAACACGCCACGAAAAAGAAGGCTTCGCGCTTTTTTGCCCGAAGCGGAAACGCACGTTCCGCACAATGGGATGAAAAACAAAGCGGCAGGCTTCCGGAATGTCTCCGGCTGCCTGCCGCCATGCCCTATAGCGATGTGTTTTTTACTTCACACGGTTAACGTAAGAGCCGTCGCGGGTGTCGATTTCCACCATTTCGCCCTCGTTGATAAAGAGAGGTACACGCACTTCGGCACCTGTTTCGAGTTTGGCAGGCTTCGTTGCGTTAGTAGCGGTATCGCCTTTGAGTCCCGGCTCGGTGTAAGCCACCTTGAGCACTGTCTTGACCGGCATTTCGGCATAGAGCACGGTTTCGGTCGAAGCGTCGCTCACTACGTCCACGGTGTCACCTTCCTTCATGAAGTCAACGCCCGTTACGAGGTCGTGCGCAATGGGAATCTGCTCGAAAGTCTCCTGGTTCATGAAAATGTATTCCTCGCCTTCCTTGTAAAGGAACTGGTAGGGGCGGCGCTCCACACGTACGTCCTCGAGAGCCTCGCCGATGTTGAAGCGGCGCTCCAGGACACGGCCCGACACCACGTCCTTGAGCGTGGTGCGCATGATTGTGTTGCCTTTTCCAGGTTTTACATGCAGGAAATCAATGCAGAAATAAAGCTTGCCGTCCAAGCGGATGCAAGTACCTTTTTTAATGTCTTGTGATTTAATCATATCTTTATATTGAATATTTTCCACATCCCGGCAAACGCGTCTCGTGGCAGGCTTGCCGTAAAAACGGTGCAAAGATATTACTTTCTTTCGGATTACAACGGCCGCACAATGAAAAAGTTGGATTTAAACATCAAACAAACAGTCTTTTCAGTTTGCACATATCGGAAATAATATCTAACTTTGCACCCCGAAAGTGCCGGAACACATAAAAAGCACGCGCAGCAGGCACACCCTGGCGCAAGCTGGCGGCCCGGCGCACGCACAAAACGCAAAAAATAAATAAAACATAAAACAATGAAACGTACATTCCAACCACACAACCGCAAAAGACATAACAAGCACGGTTTCCGCAAACGTATGCAGACGGCCAACGGCCGCAGAGTCTTGGCTTCGCGCCGCGCAAAAGGGCGCAAGAAGCTCACCATATCCGACGAAGTTCACGGAAAACGCTAAAAAGGCTTGTAAAACGCCAAGCAAACAAGGAGAAGTAGAGGTTTGAACAGCTGAACCTTTACTTCTTTTGCATTTTGTTGCTATCTTTGCTTGAAATCCAAATCCTCCGACAAACCCATACCGGCATGAGTAAAAAGAAAAAAAGCCCGAAACGTTCAGGCCTTTACCTGTGGGGCAACCTGCTGGCCATGGTGGTGGTAGTATGCCTGCTGGTGTTCCTTACATTCAAAGGGCTGGAAATCTACACGCGCCACGGCCAGGACATAACAGTACCCAGCTTGAAAGGCATGTCGTACGAGAAAGCAAAGATAACGCTTGAAAGCCTCAAGTTGCAATGCAACGTCGCCGACTCGGGCTACATGCCGCGGCTGCCGGCTAACACAGTGCTCGACCAGTCGGTCAAGACAGGCAGCAAAGTCAAGGAAGGACGAGTTATAAACGTTACCGTAAACTCGGCAACGCCGCCAACCATAGTAATGCCCGACTTGGCCGACAACAGTTCGCTGCGGGAAGCCCAGTCAAGGCTGCGCGCCATAGGACTTACCCTTACACCCACCGAATACATCAACGGAGAGAAAGACTGGGTGTACGAAGTAAAATGCGACGGGAAAAACATTGCCGCCGGCACACGCATATCCATTACCTCGAAGATAACACTCGTGGCAGGAGACGGGATGACAAACGAATACTTCCAGTTTGAAGACGACTCGCTTTGGAACGACGACAGTTACGGCGAAGAAGTAAACTTTGACGAAATCAAGGAAAATGAAATTTCCGAGTAACGAAACCGAAAGCCTGCCCATTCCGGCAGAAGACACCTTTACACCAGACGACGAAGCCCTTGCCGACGACGAAAGCGGGCAACTATACGAACATTTCCGCATAACAGCCGACAAAGGGCAGCAGCTACTGCGTATAGACAAGTTCCTGTTCGACCACCTGCCCGGAACATCGCGCAACAGAATACAAAAGGCGGCCGAAGTGGGCTTCGTGCACGTTAACGACAAGCCGGTGAAAAGCAACTACCGCGTAAAGCCGTTCGACGTCGTAACGCTTATGCTCGACCGCCCGAGGTACGAAACCACCATCGAACCCGAAGACATTCCCCTCGACATAGTTTACGAAGACGACAGTCTGATGGTTGTAAACAAACCCGCCGGACTCGTGGTACACCCAGGGCACGGGAATTATACCGGCACACTCGTAAACGCCATAGCCTGGCACATGCGCAATAACCCGGCCTACGACCCGAACGACCCGGCCGTAGGACTGGTACACAGAATAGACAAAGACACATCGGGGCTGCTCGTAATAGCAAAGACACCTGAAGCAAAAACAAGCCTGGGCCTGCAGTTCTTCAACAAAACTACGCGACGGAGATACGAGACGCTCGTATGGGGCGACTTCGCCGAACAGGAAGGCACAGTAGAGGGAAACATAGCACGCAATCCCAAAGACCGCCTGCAGATGAGTGTCTTTCCGCCCGGCTCTGGAATAGGAAAAACCGCCGTTACCCACTACCGCGTAATCGAACGCTTCGGATACGTAACCCTTCTCGAATGCCGTCTTGAAACAGGACGCACACACCAAATCCGTGCTCACATGCGACATATCGGACACCCAGTATTCAGCGACGAACGATACGGAGGCGACGAGATACTGCGCGGCAAAACATCGAACAGTTACAAGCAATTCATTACTAACTGCTTTAAAATATGCCCGCGCCAGGCGCTCCATGCACGGACTCTGGGATTCCTACATCCGGCCCTTGGCAAAGAGATGGACTTTGAAGCGCCGCTACCTAAGGACATGGACGAGCTAATCGGGAAATGGAGAAAATTCGCAGGCAGCGCCGCCGACAGGCAATGAACCTCGCAAATACAAACAGCAGCAGACACACATTATTATATTAAGGCTGCAGAAATTTCCAACCACAAAACCCTTACAAAGAACCAATATACGGCAACAAGGCCGCCAAAAACAAAAGAAATGAAACGCATAATAGCTATTGTAGCAGGAGGCGACTCCTCTGAGCACGATGTTTCGTTAAGAAGCGCACAAGGTATAAAATCGTTCCTTGAAGAAACAGAATATGTAACTTACATCGTTGAAATCAAAGGCACGAAATGGGAAGCCCATACGGGAAACGGCCTACGCGCAAAGGTTGATTTGAACGATTTCTCATTCATAGACAACGGCACAAAGGTAAAACCCGACTACGCATACATCACAATCCACGGCACGCCGGGCGAAAACGGCATTCTCGAAGGATATTTCGACCTCATAAAGCTACCATACTCAACGAGCGACGTATTGGTCGAGGCCATGACTTTCAACAAATTTGCCCTTAACCAGTTTCTCAGCGCACAGGGAGTCAATATCGCAAAGAGCGTGCTTCTTCGCAAAGGGCAAGCCGCACGCCCCACAGACAAGGATATTATAAACACGGTAGGCCTGCCCTGCTTTGTAAAACCCAACGCAGGCGGCAGCAGTTTCGGAGTAACAAAAGTCAAGCATGCCGAAGACCTCGACAACGCTATCGATAAAGCCATGGCCGAAAGTCCCGAAGTCATAATAGAAAGTTTCATGCAAGGCACCGAGATTACCTGCGGCTGCTACAAGACAAAGACATCCGGCGTTGTTTTCCCGATTACCGAAGTTGTTACGTCAAACGAATTCTTCGACTACAACGCAAAATACAACGGCCAAGTAAAGGAAATCACTCCTGCACGCCTTAGCGCAGAAACAACAGCCCGCGTACAGGCAGAAACGTCGAAGATTTACGACCTTCTCGGCTGCCGCGGAATAATACGCATTGACTATATCCTCACGGGCACGCAAGGAAACGAACAGATAAACCTGCTCGAAATAAACACCACGCCCGGCATGACAGCTACGAGCTTCATACCCCAGCAAGTCAGGGCTGCCGGGCTGAAGATGTCCGACGTGCTTAGCGACATAATAGAGGACAGTTTCTGCTGAGCCCGCACAAAAATCCCCAAATGCCCGAAGCAAAAGCAGCGCACGGCAAACACGGGACGACCACCATAAAAATACAGATACAGAAACAACGAAATGAACGTTCCATCCGAATTCGACGAGATACGACCATATAATCCCGAAGAGTTGCCCGGAGTTTTCGAAGAACTTATAAACGACGAAGACTTCCGCAAGGTAATTTCACAGGTATTCCCCGCAATGCCTTTCGAAGTATTTGCAGCAAGGCTGCGCGCATGCCGCACAAACCAGGAAGTGCAGGAAGCATTCGCTTACGGCTTGCTCGGCGACATAGAGAAGAAATGCACAAAAGGCGTAAGCATGGACACCGACGGGCTTTCGCCCGTAAAACGATACACATTCGTCTCCAACCACCGCGACATAGTGCTCGACTCGGCCTACCTGTCGCGCGAACTGGTGCGCCACCACTTTCCATGCACTGTCGAGATTGCCATAGGCGACAACCTGCTTATTTATCCGTGGATTCGCCGCGTTGTCAGGGTCAACAAGTCGTTCATCGTGCAGCGCTCGCTGCAAATGCGCGAAATGCTAATGAGTTCCGCACGGATGAGCCGCTATATGCACTATGCCATCAACGTGAAAAAAGAAAACATCTGGATAGCACAGCGCGAAGGCCGGGCCAAAGACTCCAACGACCGCACCCAGGACTCGATACTGAAGATGATGGCCATGGGCGGCAAGGGAGATGTGATTGAGAGCCTTACCGACCTGCACATCGTGCCGCTGAGCATTTCATACGAGTACGACCCCTGCGACTTCCTCAAGGCTAAAGAATTCCAACAAAAGCGCGACAATCCCGACTACGTAAAGACACGCGAAGACGACCTGCGAAACATGCAAACGGGAATATTCGGCTATAAGGGACATGTGCATTACAAACCCGCGCCATGCCTTGACGAATGGCTCGCAAAACTCGACAGCCGCATACACAGGAACGAGATTTTCGACATAATAGCCAAGCACATCGACCGCGAGATATACAAAGGCTACTGCCTGTATCCCGGGAACTATGCTGCAGCCGACCTGCTGCTCGGCGATAAAAGATTTGCATGCAAATATTCTGAACAAGAGCTGCAAAACTTTGAAAAATACATCGCCTCGCGCATTGAAATGGTAGACCTTCCCGACAAGGACACCGCTTTCCTGCGCGAAAGGCTTCTCACCATGTATGCAAACCCCGTAATAAACAAGGAACGCGCCCTTGCTGAAGAGTAACGGCAAGCACAAAACGCAACCAACGCCCATGAATGTGACGCATTTTATATATGCTGCCCTCGTAGCGTCCGCAGCGGCGTTTTTCATATCGTGCGAGGACGACAATTACCGCGCCGCAACCCAACGGCTCGACCTTGTCGACTTCATAAGCGACGAAAACGGGCTTTCCCACAAAATGGTGCTCGACAACGGCGACACGCTGCGCCTCACTCACCCCGAAGGTGGCTTCCTGCCCGACACGATATGCCGCTGCCAGGCTGTGTACAGGCCTGCCGGAGGGGCAGACAACGGCGTTGTCGAGGTAACGTCCCTGGGGCAAATCCTTACATTGCCCCCGCTGCGATATAACATCGTGTATGCCGACCCCGTAAGCGTAACATCGGCATGGTTGGGCGGGAACTACTTGAACCTAAGGCTACTGCTCCGCACAAAAGGCTCGGCGCACGCCATCGGGTTCGCATTTCTGGGCTATTCCGCGGCGGACAACGGAGCGCAGACGCTCGAACTGATGTTGTATAACAACAGCGGCAACGACGACGAGTATTTCTCGCGCGAGACATTCGTGTCGTGCGCACTGCACGGCTACATCGACAACCTGAAACCGGGACGCGATTCCGTGGCAATAAAAGTGAACGAATACGACAAGGGTTTCGTAGACCACAGGCTCCCCCTGCGATAACCCTTTACGGACATATAAAATCCGCGAGTCCGTATTTGTCTGCACTTTTGGGGCAATTTTCAAACGGGTTTTCAGGGGGTAAAAAATAGGTCTGAGATATTTCAAAATATGTCTGACATATTTTGAAATATGTGCCTTGTATTTTTTCTTTGCTCCAAAGGGAGTATAACGCACTGAAAATTAGTTTTCACTTTTTCCTTCCGAAAAGTGCCATTTTCCGCCTTGTTTTTTCCACTTTCTCACGTATCCCCCACAGCCTGCCGGCGGCAAACGCAAGATACCGGCATACAACTGAACTGCAGGCATTTAACCCAAAACGGTCATTAGGGAATTAAGCAGTAACGTCAAGTGCGGTTCCTTCGCCAACTTACGCACTTCTGCCGCCACCTGTCTTCCCGCCCGGCTTAGCCGTAGCCCGCTACGCCTTCAGCCGGGCGGGAAGCTATCTGCCAAACATAAGCACGCAATTTGGCGAAGCCTAACGACCGATTTGGGATTATTTTGCCTTGCAACGGGCACACGTTAATTAAAATATTTAACTTTGCTAACATCTTATGCGTCTCACAAGGCTAATTCCCGTATTTCCGGCTGCGATTCTAATGCTCACGGCCCTGCCTGCCACCTTACATGCCCAAGGTGCGGATTCCCCCGCCCCCTGCGGCCAAACCGGCAACACACGTGAAGACGATGCCAACCGTTACACCACTCGCTCGACGATGTTCGGCATTGGCGGCACGAACCGCCTTGAAACATACCTCTCGCCGCTTGAATACACCGGCCCGGAAGTGCGCTTCATGCGCGAGTCGATAAGGATGACACGCATGTGGGGCGGGCGCGTGTCGACACAGCAGTTCTACGAAGGCAACTTCAGCTATTCCAAGAACCCCACAAAGGACTCGGAATACCTGTCGGGAGACATCGACTGGCGCATAGGCTGGCACTACAACTGGACTCCCCTGCCCGCCCTGCGGCTTATGGCAGGACTGCAAACAGGCCTGAGCTGCGGGTTCGTCTACAACACGAGCAACGGCAACAACCCTGCCCAAGGCAAACTCTCGACCAACATAGCCGCTTCGGGAATGGCGATATACAGGTTCAACTGGCTTCGCCGCCGCTTCAGCGTGCGTTACCAGTTCGACATGCCCCTCGCCGGGCTTATGTTCTCGCCCAACTACGGCCAGTCGTACTACGAAATATTCTCGCTCGGCCATTACGACCGCAACGTATGCTTCACATGGCCCGGCAATGCGCCGTGCTTCTCGCAACTTCTCACCGTCGACGTTCCCATAGGGAGCGGCACGCTGCGCTTGGGCTACCGCTGCGACATACGCCAGAGCCACGTGAACAACCTGAAAAGCCATACGTGGAGCAACCTGTTCATGATTGGTTTCGTAAAGCACTTCCGCCTGGTGAAACAGCGCGACAACGATTCCGACAAACTTATTTTCTGAAATGAAACAACTGTTGCTATTTGCATTGCTTCCGCTCGTTATCGCACTGCCGGCCTTAACGTCGTGCATTACCGAGGACGTGCCCGACAACACGGCGCGGGGCAATTTCTACAGCCTGTGGAAAACGCTCGACGAACGCTACTGCTTCTTTCCCGAAAAGGAAAAGGAGTACGGGCTCGACTGGGACTCGGTTTATGCAAAGTACAGCAAGCGCGTGGCCTACACCATGAACAACGAACAGCTGTTCGAGGTGTGCGACTCAATGCTGCGCAACCTGCGCGACGGACATGTAAACCTCACCGCCGCACACAACACGGCGCGCTACTGGGAATGGTTCGAAAACTACCCCACAAACTACAGCGACTCGATTGAACGCATATACCTCGGCACGGACTACAGGATTACATCGGGAATAAAATACCGCATACTCCCCGACCACATAGGATACATGCGCGTGCCTACGTTCGAAAACGGATTCGGCAGCGGCAACCTGAGCGAGATTTTCCGCTACTTCGCGGCATGCGAGGGCGTGATAGTAGACGTGCGGAACAACTCGGGCGGAATGCTCACGTCGGCCGAAAAACTGGCCGGATGTTTCGTGAACAGCAAGACACTCGTGGGATACATGTGCCACAAGACGGGCCCGGGGCACAACGATTTCTCATCTAAAGAACCGATGTACGTATCGCCGGCCGAGGGAATACGCTGGCAAAAGCCCGTGGCAGTGCTCACCAACCGCCAGACCTACAGCGCGGCAAACTCGTTCGTGATGTACATGAAGCACCTGCCCAACGTAATCATTGTTGGCGACCGCACGGGCGGCGGCGCGGGAATGCCTTTCAACTCCGAGCTGCCCAACGGGTGGACGGTGCGCTTTTCGGCCTGCCCCATGTACGACGTAAACCGCGAATGCACCGAGAGCGGGATAGACCCTACCGAGAAAGTGAACATCGTGTCGGAAGACTACGACAACGGCATAGACACAATAATAGAACGCGCGCTCGAACTGCTCGACGATATGTGACACAGCCTGCACAAGGCGCTTTTGATTACGCGAGCAAGGCAACTTCCTTGCGCCACGCCACAATTTAGGGATATTTGCCGGCCAAATAGTTTGAATAATCAACAAAAGCACTTACCTTTGCACTTGCTTTTGCGCCTGTGGCGGAATTGGTAGACGCGCCAGACTTAGGATCTGGTGTTTCGCGACGTGCAGGTTCGAGTCCTGTCAGGCGCACAAAAACGGCCGTGTAATTGCGGCCGTTTTTTATTTGTCCCCGCCAAAGGGGCAACGGACATTCCGGCGAATAATACGCATGCCCCGCCGCAACTGACGCATGCCCCGCCGCAACTGACGCATGTGCGGCAAACAGTGGCGCAAAACAGACATTTCGGGCCATAGGACATGAAAACTAATTTTCAAACCTTTATACACCCTTAGGAGCAAATAAAAAATACAAGGCACATATTTCGAAATATGTCAGACATATTT
>OEFA01000663.1_pt1 | contig 11420 bp, 9 predicted proteins | sample 1495601 | NCBI WGS metagenome assembly OEFA01 (sample SAMN02324081, study PRJEB22366) | human gut metagenome | biome: human | place: Canada: Ontario | collected 2010-10
ATATTAACTATAAATGAGCAAATCCAAAATATTGCACAAAAGAAAGACACCCTCTGTAGAAGGATGTATAATTGAAGTACCAACAAACAACATACTCACTCAAACAAGGGGGTGTCCGTTGCAAACAGTATACATCATTCCAAACATATTTACAATTACCTGAAAGCATTAAATCTCGGATTATTTTTATCCGATGTGTATCTGAACCACTTATTGACCATCATCCTGTCTGTTTTTCTCCGGGGATACCGGGGAAAAACAGTTGATTTCCAAGAAGTCAGCCATTGCCACAGGACAACGACCGCTTATTTCCTGAATCACGGAAAATGGAAGGACGATGCATTGCAGGATGTTTTAAAAAGCAGCATCCTCCAAGCCATTTATAGGGAAGCACAGCGTTCCGGACAACCGATTTACTGTATTGTGGATGATACGATTGCTTCACATACCCGGCCTTCGTCACAGGCGGTTCATCCAATCGAAGCTGCGTATTTTCATCAATCACATTTAAAAGGCTGTCAGGATTATGGGCATCAGGTTGTCTCCGTTATGCTTTCCTGCAACGGGATTACCCTGAATTATGCAGTCATCCTGTACGATAAATCAAGATCAAAGATCCAGATTGTACAGGAGATCGCGGAAGAACTTCCCGCTGCGCCGGTCATTTCCTACTTTCTTTGTGACAGCTGGTATACTACTGCAAAAGTGATGGACCGTTTTATTCGGAAAGGATTCTATACGGTTGGGGCATTAAAGACCAACCGAATCCTTTATCCATGCGGGATCCGTCAAAAAGCCAGTGCATTTGCCCTTCATTTGCGGAAAACAGACCCGGATGTCAGCCTCGTGACCGTTGGCAGCCGTGAATTCTATGTATACCGCTATGAAGGGGAGTTGAATGGCATTCCAAATGCAGCGGTGATCCTCAGCTATCCGAAGGATGGATTTGGGAATCCCAAAGCATTGCGTGTATTTCTCTCTACAAATGCAGAGTTATCCACGCAGGAGATCCTGGACACCTATACGAAACGGTGGCCGATTGAATTATTTTTCCGGCAGAGCAAAAGTAAACTTGCGCTGGATAGTTATCAAATCCGATCCCGTCAGGGAATCCAAAGGTATTGGCTGATCATGTCGTTGGTCCACTATTTGTGCTGTATGCATTCTGGAAACTACTGCACATTCGAAGAGGGATACGCATCCTTGAAGCAGCAGCTAAAGCAGGAACAGTTTGCAAACCTGTACCGCCTCATAAAAAGCAGCGCCTCATTCGAAGAAGCTTTTAAGTTTGTGGGATAAGTTTGTGCAAAATTCGATATTTGCTCATTTATAGATATTAACTATAAATGAGCAAATCCAAAATATTGCACAAAAGAAAGACACCCTCTGTAGAAGGATGTATAATTGAAGTACCAACAAACAACATACTCACTCAAACAAGGGGGTGTCCGTTGCAAACAGTATACATCATTCCAAACATATTTACAATTACCTGAAAGCATTAAATCTCGGATTATTTTTATCCGATGTGTATCTGAACCACTTATTGACCATCATCCTGTCTGTTTTTCTCCGGGGATACCGGGGAAAAACAGTTGATTTCCAAGAAGTCAGCCATTGCCACAGGACAACGACCGCTTATTTCCTGAATCACGGAAAATGGAAGGACGATGCATTGCAGGATGTTTTAAAAAGCAGCATCCTCCAAGCCATTTATAGGGAAGCACAGCGTTCCGGACAACCGATTTACTGTATTGTGGATGATACGATTGCTTCACATACCCGGCCTTCGTCACAGGCGGTTCATCCAATCGAAGCTGCGTATTTTCATCAATCACATTTAAAAGGCTGTCAGGATTATGGGCATCAGGTTGTCTCCGTTATGCTTTCCTGCAACGGGATTACCCTGAATTATGCAGTCATCCTGTACGATAAATCAAGATCAAAGATCCAGATTGTACAGGAGATCGCGGAAGAACTTCCCGCTGCGCCGGTCATTTCCTACTTTCTTTGTGACAGCTGGTATACTACTGCAAAAGTGATGGACCGTTTTATTCGGAAAGGATTCTATACGGTTGGGGCATTAAAGACCAACCGAATCCTTTATCCATGCGGGATCCGTCAAAAAGCCAGTGCATTTGCCCTTCATTTGCGGAAAACAGACCCGGATGTCAGCCTCGTGACCGTTGGCAGCCGTGAATTCTATGTATACCGCTATGAAGGGGAGTTGAATGGCATTCCAAATGCAGCGGTGATCCTCAGCTATCCGAAGGATGGATTTGGGAATCCCAAAGCATTGCGTGTATTTCTCTCTACAAATGCAGAGTTATCCACGCAGGAGATCCTGGACACCTATACGAAACGGTGGCCGATTGAATTATTTTTCCGGCAGAGCAAAAGTAAACTTGCGCTGGATAGTTATCAAATCCGATCCCGTCAGGGAATCCAAAGGTATTGGCTGATCATGTCGTTGGTCCACTATTTGTGCTGTATGCATTCTGGAAACTACTGCACATTCGAAGAGGGATACGCATCCTTGAAGCAGCAGCTAAAGCAGGAACAGTTTGCAAACCTGTACCGCCTCATAAAAAGCAGCGCCTCATTCGAAGAAGCTTTTAAGTTTGTGGGATAAGTTTGTGCAAAATTCGATATTTGCTCATTTATAGCTACCTAAAAAACATTCCGCTTCAACACTTTCAGCAAACAGTTGATGATTTACATCCTGCATAACCAAATAGCTTATCTTTCGACGTTGCTTGGCTAATAGTTTCCCTTCATCTAAAAAAATGTCACCTGTTGCCTCTTTATGTAATCCGCATAAACATCTTGCAAGCGTGGTTTTGCCAGCACCATTACGTCCTGTCAATGCAGTAACTTCGCCTGAATACAATGTAAAATTCAAATCACTGGCAACACACTTCCTCTCGTAAGCCAAATACAAATTTTTGAATTCAAGTTTGTGCGAAGCTCTATCGTGTTTGCTTTTGGCTGAAAAAGCTGATTGATTTTCTAATTGTCTAAGTCCTCGATAACGTCTCCATTCATCACTTTTTTGGTAGAATGATGTTGCTTCATATTCTTCGATCAGTTTGCCGTTTTCAAAAAGGAAAATTCGATCAACAAGTGACTTTAGCCAATTTAAACGATGTTCCGCTATTAATATAGTTTTGCCGCAGGCCTTTAATTTACCAATGATTTTAGCAATTTGTGCAGTAGCGTCCATGTCTAAGTTAGCTGTCGGTTCATCCAAAACTATGATTTCTGGATTTGTAGCATAGGCACAGGCAAAAGCAATACGTTGTTTTTCACCTCCAGACATTGCAAACATACTTTTCCCGAGCAATGGTTCGAGTTCCAATTCTACGATTGTCTTTTTAAGTCTCGTTTCGACTTCTTCAAGAACTGTTCCTTGATTTTCCAGTGTAAAGACAATCTCGCTTTCTGGATCAATATTAAAGAATTGACTTTTAGGATTCTGAAAAACACTAGCCACAATATCAGAAATTTGATACATAGCTAGTTCTTCAATGTTCTTTCCACCAAGAAAAACAATCCCTTGCTTTTTTCCTTCCACAAAATTAGGAATCAAACCATTTATCAGTTTGGTAACCGTTGTTTTTCCACATCCACTTTTTCCACATAACAAAACGCACTCGCCTGGTCGTATCTCGAAATTAATTTTCTGGACTCCGCCAGAAATTTCGTTATCATACAAATAGCTAACATTTTCCAATTTAATATGAGCATCAGCCATTGGCTCTAACATAAACTCACCACCTTTGCTATACCAGCCGTAAAGACAATTATTACACATAAGATAATAATAAAAATATCTATCCGACTAATTTGATGGTAACCTCTGCATGTTCTTTGGGTTGGATTTTCTATTCCTCTAGTAAGTGCAGCTGCGGTTAATTCATCAGCTGTTTTAGAGGCAGCAATAAATAACGGAACAAGATAACACTCCACGTTTACTGCGATTTTTTTAGGAATACTTTTTTGTGTGGATGCAATAGGTCTTAATCTCATAGCCTCCCGAATATGTGACCATTCTTCCACAATAGCCGGAAAGTATCGCAGGGTTACTGCCAAAGTAATTGTTGCTGGTTTTGGAATCTTCATTTTGGTCATGGTCGCTATGAGCTCGTTCACTTTTGTTGTTCTCACAATCATTAAAATCCCCATTACAAGAGGGATCATGGATCTAAACTGTACGACAATAACAGAAAGCGCAGCTTCCACCACTGTTGGCATTAAAGGAAGAATGGTACACTGAGCGAAAAAAAGAATGACATAAGCAAAAACAAGCCATTTGCTAAACACTTTTTTACCAAAAGCAAGTTGCATTCCGCTTAGTATAATTACACATAGGACTTCAATCCAAAGTGTATTTACAATAAACGTAGATGTACTTATCGTCAGTAATATAATAATTTTGGTGCGGATATCTAATCTTAACATTTACAGAATACCTGCTTTGATAAGGTGTTTTTTGAAAATCAGTCGGCTCAAATAAATTCCCACAACGGCTGCCACTATACTGCCAACAATAACAATAGCCCAAGTAAAGTAATTCGCCTGTGAACGCAAGAAATCAATATATACTTCGCTCAAACCAAGATTCTTTGCATATTCAAGGTAAGATTCAGTTGTTGCAAACAGTCTAAATTGACCACCAATGGCATTCCACATAGCAAACACAATATAGGAAATGGTAATCCTCTTGAAATTCTTTCTATCATTTCCTAAAATGAGTTCTGCAAGAATGGCGAAAACCACAAAGAAAGCCGCTACAATCATGCCTTCCGTTCCTGCAAGCAGCAGAAAATAAAGGAATGGAACAACTGCGAAAAGCAAAACAGTCCCCTTTTTAGGAATTTTCGAAGTGATAAACAGGTACGGAATGGCGCCGACAAAAGCCGTGGCTGGCGAGTAAATCAAATAAGTAATCGGTGTGACATTTGTCATTGCCGCCACCAGATACAAAACCATGAGAATTGCGCTGAATATACCGATGTTGATATAGTCTTTAATCTGTAATTTGTTAGAATTTTTAGAGTTCATTTTACATTCACCTTTCTATTTTTTATTCTGTTTTAACAGCCCACTGTTCAGCCTGCTTCTGTTCTTCAATCATTTGAGCGTACCAACCTCCATGCTTCATGAGTTCAGCATGCGTTCCGGATTCTCGAATACGGCCTTTATCCAATACCAAAATATTGTTGGCATTAACAATCGTATTAAGGCGGTGAGCTATAACCAGCACTGTTTTATTTTTCATTAACCGATCAAAAGCATGCTGGATTTCTCTTTCATTATCAGCATCCAGTCGAGTAGACTAAGACCTCTCAATCTTAGCCCCTCACAGATCCGTACGTGCGGCTTTCCCGCATACGGCTCCTCATAGTAACATTCGCTTCAATATAAACAATAGTACGTTTTAGGTTTTGCTAACGGGTAATACTTGAGCATTTCCACAAATCCATTCCATGTGTATGCCCGTCTACAACCTCTCCGATTCATGGCTTTGAATAGAAACTGTTGTACTCTATGCAGGAATGTTGTTATCTTCCGAAAATTCCATGTAACACCATAATACCGATAGTGTCCAATTAGTTTTACGTTCAACTCTTTAATTATTTCTCGCATTGGTCGATTTCGATTATCGTAAATCCAGTTCTTGTATGCTCTAACCTTTTGCTCTAACTTCTTTCTTGAAGTCTGTACCTTTGGCACGAAACCTCCCTTTCGAGTTTTGCTACAATAGAAGGTAAACCCCAGAAAATCAAATGTTTCAGGTTTACATTCTCCTCTTGCTCTACGATTCTGCTCTGCAAATCTCCCAAATTCAATTAGTCTGCTTTTACTACTTTCCAGCTCCAGTCCAAACTTTTCCATTCGTTCCTTTAACTCTTTATAGTATCTTTCAGCTTCTGACTTATATTGAAATCCTGCAACAAAATCATCCGCAAAGTTGACGAGAAAACACTCTCCCTGCATTTCCCTTTGCACCACCAGCTTAAACCACAGCGTCAGCACATGATGCATGTATATATTTGCAAGCATCGGACTCATTGCTGAGCCTTGTGCCGAACCTTCCTCTGTTGGCTCGAATTTTCCTTGCTCCATTATTCCTGCTTTAAGGTATTTACGTATTAGCCACAATAAGTTCCTATCCTGTATATTCCATTCAAGGAACTTCATCATCCAATCATGGTCGATATGGTCAAAGAAACCTTTGATATCGGCATCTACGATATAGCTGATTTTTCCATAGCTTATCCGTTGGTATACTTCTTTTATTGCTTCGTGACACCCCCTATTCGGTCTGAATCCATACATGCAGTTTAGGAATCTCGGTTCATAAATAGCTCCCAGTATTTTCTTCACTGCCATTTGTACAATCTTATCTTCATAGGAAGCAATCCCTAATGGTCGTTTCTTTCCATTTCCTTTAGGTATATATACCCTCAGTGACGGAAGTGGCTTAAAGGATTTGTTTTTCAACCTCTGTACCAGTTCCTTGATATTTCTATCAAGGTTCTTCCCATACTCATCCTTAGTTACCTTGTCAATTCCGACTGCTTTGTTCCCATCTAATTCCTTATGGCATTGCTTTAGCATATCTTCATTTATCAAGTGGTACACTGATGTAAATATAGGATGTTTTGATGTTGCTGATATCTCAGCTATTCTTACTAATTTCGTTTCCATTATTTCCTCCGTCCCTGAGTACGGATAATGTGTCCTCAGTAAGACCTTTACTATGCAATCCCCTTCCCTCCATCGGCATTGCCCGATTTCTACAGTACTATGGGATTGTCCGACCACCTACCATTCATTTGAAATACTCCGTTTTCAGTTGCAATTTCATACTCTTCTTCGAGAAATGGCAGGTTCTCCCCAGTTGATGTGTATTCACAATGTAAAACATGATTGGTTCTCTGACTCCGCAGTGCCACATAACACTCGCCATATCGCATTACATGATATTGTCTTCCGCACCAGTTAAGACGTCGACCGACTGAAGTTAACGTTTCGAAGCTCAATCACTATTCAACCCTGCTTTCTTGCTGTCTACGCTTGTCAGATGCCGTTACCGGCATCATCCCAAGACTCGCTATTATCTGGTTGGCTAAACCTTGGATAAACCGGAATCCCACCGGCTTGACTACACACCCTTAGCTGGGCGCACAACTGGAGGTTGTTTCATCAAGCAGAACAATCGGAGCATCCTTCAGTAAAGCGCGCGCGATTGAAATACGCTGTTTTTCTCCTCCTGAAAGAGTTGATCCTCCTTCACCAATTATCGTTTCGTATCCATTTTCCATCCCCATGATAAATTCATGACAGTGAGCAGCCTTTGCAGCGTCAATCACTTCCTCTTTGGTTGCGGTTGGTTTCCCAATGCGAATATTGTTTAGAACTGTATCTTTCAAAAGATAAACCTCTTGAAAGACAATCGCCATCTGTTCTGCCAATATATCAGGATTGATTTTTCGTAAATCTATCCCATCAATTAAAATTTGTCCTCCAGTCACATCCCAAAAGCGAGCAAGCAAGCTTACAATAGTTGTTTTACCTGAACCAGATGGCCCAATAAGGGCGGTGGTTGTTCCTGGTTTGGCACTAAACGATACGCCATGTAGAACCGTAGTTTCTGGATTGTATCCAAAAGTTACATTTTTAAATTCAATGGCGTAATCTGTAAATTTTACTTCTTCCTCCTGATAGGTCAGTGGCGACTCATCCAAAATTGAAATAATACTATCAGCCGCTTTTGAAATAGAACGTACCTGTGGATAAAGAGAACTCACTACGGTCATAGTACTGGAAATAGAGATTCCCAACAGGATTGCCAGCAAAAAGCTAGCTCCGTTAATTTCAGTAGAAGTCAATAGCCATGTTCCTAAAATTAGTGAAACAGGGACAATCATTGCAGTAATTGCTGAAAAACTCATGGAGAGCGGTAAAATAGATATTTCCGCCTTCGTGGATTGTTTCCGCAATTCTTTCAGTGCATTATCGAGGCGATCAAAGCGTTTGCCAATCAAATTGTAAAGTCGAAAAGTACGCATACCACTAATGTACTCTACAATGCGCGAGACAACAGTTCGGTTTGCTGTTCTGAGTTCATCCGAATTACGAGCAGACACTTTTCCTGAAATCACTAATAACGGCAGAGCTATGCCTACCAGTAAAGTGACTGCAAGACCAAAACGCCAATCTAACATGAACGCTATGACAAGAGATAAAATTGTAAGGGATGTAACTTTGATAACATCACATAAGCAATGTGTGATAATTGTTTCAAAATCATTAATGTCAGTAAGCAGCGTGCCAGACAACTTTCCAATACTGTTTTTAGTGAAAAAGCCTAAGTTTAGGCTTCTAATATGGTTTCCCATTGAAATCCGTAGTTTATGAGAAACGTCTGGCCCAACACATTGCGCTTGTGTGAAACTGATCCCCTGAACAATGCAACGTAGCGTAAAAATAATTACGACAGCGATTATGCACATTTTCAGTCCTTCAGCAGAGAATTGTCCGTTTGATAAGTCAATCAATACGAATAGCATAACACCATACATACAGGAATTGAGAACTGAATCTAACATACTCAAAAGAATAGATGGAACCAGTCGTATACCGTTTTGACCAATCAAGCGATGCAGTGATTTTATAATTGAAATCATTTATGTAACACCTCCTTTCCCTGCTGGGTATATGCGCACCACATCTCGGCATAAACACCATTTTTCTCAAGCAAGTCTGTATGGCACCCCATTTCAACGATTGAACCATTTTGAAATACACAAATATTATCTGCATTGACAATCGTATGGAGTCGATGAGCAATCATAATTGTTGTCTTGCCTTTCAGCAAATTCTCCAAGGCTATTTGGATCTTATGTTCATTTTCAATATCAGTAAACGAAGTCGCTTCATCAAAAACAATGATAGGCGCACCCTTTAAAATTGCTCTGGCAATGCAAATACGTTGCTTTTCTCCTCCAGACAATTTAATCCCGGCAGAACCAAGGTAAGTGTCGTACCCATCAGGAAGCGATTGAATAAAAGAATGAATCTGTGCTGCTTTTGCAGCATTCTCAACTTCTTCCCGTGTGCAATTATCCTTGCCGATTGAAATGTTTTTATAAATCGTATCATCCAACATAAATGCGTCCTGGAACACGAAAGATACTGTGTCCATCAAATTATCCATACACAAGTCTTTTATATTGTGTTCCCCAATTTGAATCTGTCCGCTCGTGACATCCCAAAAACGCGGAATAAGTTGAGCAGCAGTACTTTTTCCAGCGCCAGATACACCAACAAATGCCGTTAAACTTCCTGCAGGAAGTTCCAAGTTAATATCATGCAGAACTTCTTTTTTCTGATAAGCAAACTTTACATGAGAAAATGCGATACGAGGACAATCTTTTTCTGCCACGAAATGATCTTGTCCAGTCGGCATTTCTGGGATGTCCATAATATCTTTAATACGTCCGAGGCCCGCAGATATTTGACTAAATATTTGAGCAAAGTTCATAAGGTTATTGTACGATGATAAAAAAACGATACTCATAATAACAAAAAACACATAGGAACTTAAATCTAAATATCCAGCCAGATACAAGAATCCTCCCATTGGCAGAGTAAAGCTAACTCCTGATTCGATCAGGACTTTACACACAGCACTAATCGGAGCCGCCATACGCGATATTTGTTTCCAAAGAACATTAAAATCTTCACCCGCTTTAGAATATGCCTGGTAGGAATTAGCTGTAAGGTTGTATGCTTTCATAACTGGCATCCCATTGACGAATTGCAGGAGAGCTGAATTGAGCTGTCCTTGAACCACTGAAAAATCCTGCATTTTCGGTGTAACAAGCACCATCATGATTGACTGCAAAACCAGTGTTAAGATAATTGGAACAGCCAAAATCAACGCCATAGGAATATTAACGGTTAGAAGATAAACAAAGACCGTCAGTGGAACAACTATCGCAACTGTAATGTCTGGAACTTGATGCGCGAGGAATTGTTCTAATCTTTCAACATCCTCCATCAGCACTTTTTTTATCTCGCCGGTACTGTTATCAGTAAAAAAGCCAAGATTAACTTTCCCAATATGCTCACAAATTTTTTTGCGAACAGCATACAACGCTGAATAAGCACCATAGTGTGTAAGGGTCACAGATATTGCTTGAAATATAAATCGCAGCAGAATAAATGCAGCTGCTATCAGCCCATAACGCATAGCTTCCGTACTATTGCCATTTCCATCAAAAAGGAATAGCACTGTACTGAATATCATGAGATATGGTACAAAAGTGCATAGGCCTGATAGAACACTAAAGATAACAGCGATATACAAGCCTGTTTTTTTACTGCCTGCCAGTTCAAAAAGATATGATATTTTCACAGCTTCTGGCTGGGCAGGGGTTCGTTCTTTACTCATGTTACCCTCCTATCTGGTTAATTGCGTTAGGTTACGCTAACCTCCCTCCAAAATAATTGCCGCAGCCCGATGGACTACGGCAAGTGCAGACAAGCATTTTCTTCAAAGAGACACTTGTATCTTTCGGGAAATCTGCTATCATTATACCAAAAAGAATTGTCAATTCAATATGCTGAGAAAAATGATACAAAAACGAAAAAATGTCGCAGAGGTGAAGTTTATGCCAAAAGAAAAAGCAGCTAAAACACCAAATCAGATTGAACAATGGATGATGGATTCTTTATTATCGCTGATAAAAGAAAAACCGTTTCGTGAAATTAAAATAACTGAAATTGTGGAGAGGGCACAATTAGCACGCTGTACCTTTTACCGATATTATGCAAGTAAAGAGGAGCTTCTAATGCAATGTTGTAAGACGGTTTTCAGTGGATTGAGCAGACGGTTAGAGAAAGAAGACTGTAACACTTTTTATGGTACAGCTATCGGATATTTTTCATATTGGCTAGAACATCGTTCTTTTCTTGAATTATTGCGAGATAGTGGAATGCTCTATTTTATGTTACAAAGCTATGATGAACTGATGTTTGATGTTGCTAAAGACTTAAAGCCAGAAAACGCAGATAAAAGTGGTTTTGATTTTTCTCCCAAAATACGTTATCACTTCTTTCTGGGTATGTCTGGTTTTTGGGGAATGGCGAATCGTTGGTTATTGAATGGCTGTAAAGAGTCTCCGGAAGAATTGGCACAATATGTTGTTGCATATTTCGTAGAGACTTATCAGTTAGAACCAGCTTGCCAATATTGGGATAAAAATCACGAGTATCCTTTTTCCCCATGCTATATAAAACCAGGGTATGAGATTTAGTGAAATTGGAAATTCAAGAAAGTTTTTGAAATAATCTTTTCTTATATAACAAATTAATATCTATAAATGAGCAAATATCGAATTTTGCAC
>OEFA01000667.1_pt1 | contig 11352 bp, 9 predicted proteins | sample 1495601 | NCBI WGS metagenome assembly OEFA01 (sample SAMN02324081, study PRJEB22366) | human gut metagenome | biome: human | place: Canada: Ontario | collected 2010-10
CGGCTTCGCTTCGCAGAGGTCTGCGGGCCTCGGGCGTCCGGCGGCCATGTCGTTTCCGGGCGTAAAAAAGCCCCGCAGTTCGGCTGCGGGGCTTTTTTACAGGCGTATTGCGAAACTCACGGTTTGCGGTCGATCAGTTCGATGCCCTTCCGGGTCCCCGCGCCGCGGAGTATCGTCCGGCAGAAGAGCCGGAGTTCCTCGCGGACCGTGCCGTTCAGGCGCAGGTCGAGGATCGTGCTCATCAACTGCTCGGCAAATGCCGGGGCGTCGATTTCGGGCAGCAGAAGCTGTTCCTGGCGACAGGTTTCGAGGTAGTCGGTCAGTTCCCTGCGCCAGAATTCCCGGTGCTCGTCGTAGTGCTCCGCGAAGATGATCTTGCGGCTGATGTCCGACAGGAAACGGTGGTCTACCGTATAGAGGTTGTCGATGTATTCGTTCGTCAGCCGGAGCACCTTTTGCAGCGGATTGCCGCCGCGCCGTTTGCGGCAGGCGACGATGCGTTCCCGCTGCTGGTGGCTCATGGCCTCGAGGCATGCGCTTACGAGGTCATTCTTGTCGGTGAACATTTCGTACAGGGTGCGTTTCGAGATTCCCAGCGTCTGCGCGATCTCATCGACCCGGACGGCACGGATGCCGTTCCGGGCGATAAGCTCCTGCGTAGCGTGGATGATCTCCTCTTTGGTCACTCCCCGTTTCATTATTTTTCCTCCGTAATGTCACGTCCGCCGCCGAGAGCCTGGTAGAGGTTCACGGTTCCCTGGATTTCGTCGAAACGGTCTGCGATCTGCGACAGCTGTGCCGAAAGCAGCGATTGCTGTGCGGTCAGCACTTCGAGGTAGGTGGTCGAGCCGTGCTGCATCAGCAGTTCGGTCGACTCCACGGCGCGCTCCAGCGCTTCGATCTGCCGCTCGCGGAGGTCCGCCTTGGCGCGGGCCGACTGGCACTGCGTGAGGGCGTTGTTGACCTCGGCGCCTGCGTTGAGCAGCGTCTGCTGGAACGACAGCTTCGATTCCTCCTGCTGCGCCTTGGCGATCTTCACGCGGGCACGGTTGGCGTTGGCGTTGAAGATCGGTTGCAGGAGCGATCCTGCGGCGTTCCAGATCAGCTTGCCGGGATTGACGATGCCTGCGCCGCTATTGTTGGTCCAGCCCACTGTGCCGCTCAGCGTGATCGAGGGATAGAGGGCCGAACGGGCGCTCGCCGTGGCGTAGTACGACTGCATGAGCGAATACTCGGCCGAACGTACGTCGGGACGGTTCGAAAGCATCAGCAGGGGTACGCCGACCGTCAGGTCGTCGGGCAGCTGCTGGTTTTCGAGACGTCCGCGTGCGATGGTGTGCGGAACCTCTCCCAGCAGCGAGCAGAGCGAGTTCTCGGCCTGCGTACGCTGGTAGCCCAGGTCGTGCAGCGATGCCTCGATGGCCAGCGTGTTGGCCTCGTACTGGGCCACTCCGGCCTCGTTGGCGTAGCCCGCCTCTTTCAGGGCGCGCATCGCCTCGACGCTCTGGCGCCATTTGGCGGCCGTCTCCTCCGTCACCTCGTACTGGCTGTCGAGCATCAGCAGCGTGTAGTAGAGATTGGCCACGCCCGAGATCAGCTGCGTCTTCACGGCCTGCTCGTACTCCTTGCTCTGGGCGTAGAGCGCCTTGGCCTTGCGCTTGGCGTTGGTCAGTCCGTTGAAGATGTCGATCTGCCAGCTGGCCGTCACGGGAATCGAATAGGTTTTCGCCGTCGGTCCGCCGTCGAAGCTGCTCAAGCTGCCCTGCGGGGCGAAGTTGAACGACGGCAGGTAGGCCAGACGCGCCGATTTAAGTGTCGCCTCGGCCTCCTTCACGCGCCAGCCTGCCGACAGCAGGTCGGTGTTGTTCTCCAGCGCCAGCGCGATAAGCGCCTGCAACTGGGGATCGGTGAACATTTCCTGCCAGCGGATGTCGCCCAGGGTGGTCGTGTCGGCGGTCTCCGCCGATCCGTACAGCCCTGCGGTCGTCACCTCGGGACGGGTATAGGGTTTGTAGATGCCGCAGCCGGTCAGCGCCGCCGCGGCGCATATAATCAGGATCTTTTTCATGTGTTACTCCTCCTCTTTCTCGTTTTTACACTCTTCCAGTTCGGCGCGCACGGCCCACTGCGGATCGGGATCGAATTCCAGGGGCTTGACTTTCTCCTGCAACGTCTGGAAGACGATGAACAGCGTCGGCACGAGGAACAGCAGCGCCAGCGTACCTACGATCATACCGCCGATGACACCTGCACCGAGGGTCGAGTTGCCGTTTGCGCCTACGCCGTGCGAGAGCACCAGCGGGATCATACCGAACACGCAGGTGAGGACGGTCATCAGAATGGGACGCAGACGGGCTATGGCGGCCGACACGGCGGCCTGCGAGAGGCTCATGCCCGCGGCGCGGCGGTCGGCGGCGTACTCCGTGATCAGGATGGCCGTTTTCGACAACAGACCGATCAGCATGATGATACCCGTCTGGAGGTAGATGTTGTTCTCCAGTCCCATCATCTTGGCGAGCAGGAACGAACCCATCAGACCGCACGGAACCGACAGAATGACGGCGAACGGAATGAGGAAACTCTCGTACAGCGCGCTCAGGATGAGGTAGATCAGCAGGATACAGATACCGAAGATGATGACCGTGTTGCTGCCCGTCTGGGCCTCCTCGCGCGTGATGCCGTCGAACTCGTAACCGTAGCCCTTCGGAAGCACCTGCGCGGCCGTTTCCTGAATGGCCCGGATGGCGTCGCCCGACGAATAACCGTCGGCGGCCGTACCGTTCACGGCGATCGAACTGTACATGTTGAAGCGGTTCAGCACCTCGGAGCTGTAAACCCTCGTCAGATTTACGAACTGGCCCAGGGGAGCCATCTCGCCGCTGCTCGAACGCACGTAGACGTTGTTGAGCGACTCGGTGTCGAGACGGTATTTCGGATCGGCCTGCATCGTCACATAGTACATTTTCGAGAACCGGTTGATGTTCGAAACATACTGGCCGCCGTAGTAGCCTGCCAGCGTCGAGAGGATCGAGGTCGGCGATATGCCGGCACGCTTGGCCTTCGCCGCGTCGATGTCCACCATGTACTGCGGGAAGTTGATGTTGAAGGTCGAGTATGCGCGGGCGATCTCCGGACGCTGGTTCAGCGCGCCGATGAATTGCAGGTAAATATTGTAGAATTCGGTCAGGTCGCCGCCGGTCTTGTCCTGCAGGTGCATGGAGAAACCGGTCGAGGTTCCGTAACCCGAGATCATCGGCGGAGCCACGGCGAAGATCTGTGCGTCCTTGATGTCGGCGGTGCGGCCGTAAATCTGGCCGATGACGGCGTTCACGTCATCCTCCTTGTTCGGACGCTCGTCCCAGTCCTTGAGTTTGATGATGGCCATACCGTACGACGAACCCTGTCCGGCGATCATGCCGTAACCGGCCACCTGCATGTAGTCGCGAATCTGCGGAATGCCGCTGATGCGCTGCGAAACCTGCTCCATGACCTTGTGGGTCTCGGCGAGCGAGGAACCCGGGGCCGTGGTGACGTTGACCATGATCGTACCCTGGTCCTCGTCGGGAACCAGACCCGTCTTGGTGGTGTTCATCAGCAGAGCCAGCGCCGCGATGGTCAGGCCGAGCGTCGACCACATCAGCCACTTGTGCTTGATGAAGAGCATCACGCCGTGCTTGTACTTGTTGACCAAGGCTCCGAATGCCGTGTTGAAGGCCTTGCGGAAACGCGCTGCAAAGTTGTCGCGCATCTCGCCGTTCTCGTCGAGGTACGGCTTCAGGATCATGGCGCAGAGCGCCGGCGACAGCGTAAGGGCGTTGACGGCCGAAAGACCCACGGCCACGGCCATCGTGATACCGAACTGCGTGTAGAAGACGCCCGACGTTCCGCCCATCATGGCGACGGGGATGAACACGGCCATGAAGACCAGCGTCGAGGTCACGATGGCCGACGTGATACCCGACATGGCGTCGATGGTCGCCATGTAGGAGGATTTGTAGCCCGCGTCGAAGCGTGCCTGCACGGCTTCGACGACGATGATGGCGTCGTCGACGACCGTACCGATCGCAAGAACCAGCGCGAAGAGGGTCAGCAGGTTGATCGAGAATCCGGCGAATGCGAGGAAGCCGAAGGTTCCGACCAGCGCCACGAGAATCGACACCGTGGGGATGAGCGTCGAGCGGATGTCCTGCAGGAAGACGTACACGACCAGGATCACGAGGAGAATGGCCTCGAACAGGGTCTTGACCACCTCTTTCATCGAGGCGTAGAGGAAGTCGTTCACGCTCTGGAGATGTGCGATGGCGATGCCTTTCGGCAGTTCGGCCTGCAATTCGTCGAGCAGGGCGTTGACGTCGTTCACGACCTGCGTGGCGTTCGAACCGGCCGTCTGGAAGATCATCGTGCTGACGCCCGGATGGCCGTTGGTGTAACCTTTGTAAGCGTAGGATTCGCTGCCCAGTTCGATGTCGGCGATGTCCTTCAGACGCAGGAGCGTGCCGTCGGGCTTCGAGAGCAGCACGATTTCACCGAACTCTTCGGGCGTCTGGTGGCGTCCGCGGTATTTCATCGTGTACTGGAACGTGTTCTGGGAGTTCTCGCCCAGCGTACCGGTCGCCGACTCGATGTTCTGTTCGGCCAGCGCCGCCGTCACGTCCGACGGGATGAGCTTGTACTGGGCCATTACGTCGGGCTTCAGCCAGACGCGCATCGAGTATTCTGCGCCGAGGGTGAACACCTCGCCGACGCCGCGGATACGCTGGATGCGCGGCTCGACGTTGATCTTCAGGTAGTTCGACAGGAAGGTCTCGTCGTAGGAGTCATCGGGGCTGTAGAGCGAGAAGATCTTGACCATCGAGGTCTGGCGCTTCATGGTCGTCACACCGATCTGCGTGACCTCGGGAGGAAGCTGGCCGGTGGCGCGTGACACTTTGTTCTGCACGTTGACGGCCGCCATGTCGGCGTTGGTTCCCTGGCGGAAATAGACCGTCACGGAGGCGCTGCCGACGGCTGCGCTGGAGGTCATGTAGGTCATGTCCTCCACACCGTTGATGGCCTGTTCGAGCGGTACGATGACCGACTTCTGAATCGTTTCGGCGCTGGCTCCCGGATAGGAGGCGCGCACCATGACCGTCGGGGGCGCGATGTCGGGATACTGCTCGACGGGCAGTGTCGCCAGACCGATCAGACCGGCGATTACGATTACGATTGATATGACCGACGCCAATACGGGTCGTTCTATGAAATGCTTGAGTGTCATAGGTTATTCCTCCTTCTCGGTTTGGGTTTGAGCGGCGGACTCGTCGGTTGCGGGTGCTGCGGCAGCGGCTGCTGCGGCCTGGCCCTTCGGAACGATGGGCGTGCCTTCGCGCAGCAGACCCACGCCTTCGGCAACGATCACATCGCCCGGCACGAGTCCCGCGCGTGCTATATACTCGCGGCCGTTCGAGATCTTCTCGACGTCGATCATCGCCTAAGAGGCCTTGCCGTCCACCACTTTATATACATATACTTTGTTCTGGAGTTCGAACGTCGCGGCCTGCGGAACGGCGATGCAATCCTTGTAGATGCTCGGCAGGATGATGTTGCCCGCACCGCCGCTGTGCAGCAGTCCGTTCGGGTTGGGGAACGCCGCGCGCAGCGACACGCTGCCCGTCGAGGTGTCGATGACGCCGCTGATCGACTCCACGCGGCCCGTCTGGTCGTAGGTCGAACCGTCGCTGAGCTGCAACTGTACGCCCGGCATGCTCTTGAGCGTTTCGGCGATCGAGCCGTACTGGCGTGTCAGGGCCAGGAGCTGGTTTTCGGTCATCGAGAAGTAGACGTACATCTCCGAGTTGTCCGACACGGTGGTCAGCGGCTGCGGGATCGAAGCGCTCACCAGCGCGCCGACGCGGTACGGCAGCGTTCCCACCACGCCGTCGGTCGGAGCCTTCACGACCGTGTAGGAGAGGTTGTTGGCGGCGTTCACGCGCTGTGCCTCGGCCTGTGCGAGCTGGGCCTTGGCCGTCAGCAGGTTGTTGTTGGCCGTCGAGAGGTCGAACTGCGAAACGACGTTGCGGGCGAAAAGCTCCTTCTTGCTGTCGTAGGTGAGCTGTGCGGTGGCCACGCCGGCTTTGGCGGCCTCGACGTTGGCCTCGGCGGTCTGCAAGGCGGCTTTGTAGGGAACCTGGTCGATGATGAAAAGGGTCTGTCCCTTGGCGACTTTCTGACCTTCGTTGACGCAGAGCTGTGAGATCGTTCCCGAAACCTGCGGATAGATTGCGATGTCCTGACGGCCGCGGATCGTCGCCGAGTAGTTGCTCGGGATTTCCCGGTCGGTGGTGGCGATGGTCATTACGGCGTATTCGCCGGGGCCCATTGTCATCGGAGCCTGTTTGCATCCGACGGCCGCCATGCAGCATGCCAAAACGGCAGCTTTCACAAATGTTTGCTTCATAACAATTCCTTTAACTGATTGGACTAAAAAACTTTTTCAGGTGCAAAAGTATTTTAAAAACGGTATCAATGTACCCTTTATTGCGAACAGAATTGGTACTTTTCGGAATAAAAATGGAATATTTATCGAAAATTTCATTATTTTTGTTCGAAAAAAGAATTGTATGCCACAGGTCAATCCGCTAATCACCACTCCCGAGGAGCAATTTGTTGTGGGCGAATCCGATTTCGCCTTTTTCGGCAATTACGCCTGCCGTGTGGAAGGAGGTGCGATTCTCTTCTGTCGCAGCGGCAGCGCCGACGCCACCGTCAACCAGTACCAGGGGCAGGTGCGCCGCAATACGATGGTGCTGCTGCTGCCCGGATCTATCTTCATGCTCACCGACCGCACGGAGGATTTCAGGGCGGCCTACTGCTCGTTTTCGCGGGATCTCTTTTCCGAGGCGGCCTTCCGGATGGACCCTTCGTTTTTCCACGCCCTGCGCGAGCGTCCGATCTCCCATCCGCCCCAGCGGATCGTCGAGGGGGCTTCGATCTGGCTCCAGATGGCGGCCTACACCTACCGCGACCGCGGCAACGTGTTCCGCAATACGATCATCAAGAACCGTTTGCAGAATCTGCTGCTGGAGAGTTACGACAAGATGCAGCGTTTCGCAGCCCGGCAGCACCGCGTGCCGGAGACGACTACGCGGCAGTCGGAGCTGTTCCACCGTTTCGTCGCTCTCGTGCACGAGCATTGCGCCCAGGAGCGCGAAGTGTCGTTTTACGCCGACAAACTCTGCATTTCGACCCGTTACCTGTCGACCATCGTGCGCAGCGTGGCGCACAGTTCGGCCAAGGAGTTCATCGACCGTTCGGTGATGCTGGAGATCAAGATGATGCTCCAGTCGACCGACCTTTCGGTGCAGGAGATCGCCTACCGGCTCCGGTTTCCCGACCAGTCCTACCTCGGGCGTTTTTTCAAGAAGCACGCGGGGGAATCGCCCACCGAGTACCGCAACAACAAAAAATAGGTATCCGGGTTTCGGACTTTTGTCCGCTCCGGGCGGTAAATTCTGCGTCCGGGACGGTTTGTGTCCCTGCGTAGTCCGGCCCGCAGCAGCCGGAACGCTTTGAACGGGCCTCGCCGCATGCCCTGAACGGGCGCGCCCGCTTCGCATTTCTGTCCTACCTCTGTACCATTCGGTCCGAATCCGCGCTCCGCCTCCCGCGCCGGGAACAACCTCCCGGATTTTTCGGTAACTTTTAGGCCGTAAACGGGACCTGATTGGACCCGGAATTGCACGGGATTCGTAAAATGACCAAAACACAGCGATTATGAGCAAGACAGTTGAAATTTTAGGGGAGCAGGCCGGCTACTACCTCTCCCACGTATGCCGCACCATCGACAAAAAGTCGTTGTACCTGCCGGGACCCGACACCGTGGACCGCATCTGGGCCGAATCCGACCGCAGCGTCCGTACGCTGGGCAGCCTGCAATGGATTCTCTCCAACGGACGGCTGGGCGGCACGGGCTATGTCTCGATCCTGCCCGTGGATCAGGGCATCGAGCACTCCGCGGGGGCTTCGTTCGCCCCGAACCCCGCCTATTTCGATCCGGAAAACATCGTCAGACTCGCCGTCGAGGGCGGTTGCAATGCCGTCGCCTCGACTTTCGGCGTGCTGGGCGCCGTGGCGCGCAAATACGCGCACAAAATCCCCTTCATCGTCAAAATCAACCACAACGAGCTGCTGTCCTACCCCAACACCTACGACCAGGTGTTGTTCGGCACGGTGCGCGATGCCTGGAACATGGGCGCCGCAGCCGTCGGGGCCACGATTTACTTCGGTTCGCCGGAGAGCCGCCGGCAGCTGGTCGAGATCGCCCGCGCGTTCGACCTGGCGCACGAACTGGGCATGGCGACGATCCTGTGGTGCTACCTGCGCAACGAGGGTTTCAGGAAGGAGGGTACCGACTACCACGCTTCGGCCGATCTCACGGGGCAGGCCGACCACCTCGGTGTGACGATCAAGGCCGACATCGTGAAACAGAAACTCCCGTCGAACAACGGCGGTTTCCGGGCCGTCGGCTTCGGCAAGACCAGCGACAAGGTCTACACCGAGCTGACTTCGGACCACCCCATCGACCTCTGCCGCTATCAGGTGGCCAACGGCTATATGGGCCGCGTGGGCCTGATCAACTCGGGCGGCGAGTCGCGCGGGGCCTCGGACTTGCAGGAGGCCGTCACGACGGCCGTGATCAACAAGCGCGCCGGGGGCATGGGGCTTATCAGCGGCCGCAAGGCCTTCCAGCGTCCGATGAAGGACGGCATCGCCCTGCTGCACGCCATTCAGGACGTTTACCTCGACGATGAAGTGACCATCGCATAATATCCGGGTCCCCGAAGACGTTTTTATATTAAAAAAGTGCAACTATGAAAATAACGCTATTCGGCACGCAGCCCTACGACCGGGAGTCGTTCGACCGCATCCGCGACACCTACGGGTTCGACATCTGCTACCACCGCAGCCACCTGAACGCCAATAACGTGGCCCTTGCGCAGGGTTCCGATGCGGTCTGCATCTTCGTCAACGACACGGCCGACGCCGGGACCATCCGCCAGTTGGCCGGGATGGGCGTGAAGCTGATCGCGCTGCGCTGTGCGGGCTTCAACAACGTCGACCTGAACGCCGCGGCCCGTTACGGGATTCCCGTGGTGCGGGTTCCGGCCTATTCGCCGCACGCCGTGGCGGAACACGCCGTGGCGCTGATGCTGGCGCTCAACCGCAAGATACACCGCGCCTACTGGCGCACGCGCGACGGCAACTTCTCGCTCCACGGGCTGATGGGCTTCGACATGTACGGCAAGACCGCGGGGATCGTCGGCACGGGCAGGATCGCCCGCGAGCTGATCCGCATTCTCAAGGGGTTCGGCATGGAGGTCGTGGCCAACGATCTGTTTCCCGATCCGCAGTACGCCGCGGAGGCGGGCATCGCCTACGTGCCGCTCGACGAGCTTTACGCCCGTGCGGACATCGTTTCGCTCCACTGTCCGCTGACCGACCGGACGCGCTACATGATCGGCGACGCGGCCATTTCGCGCATGAAACCGGGCGTGATCCTCATCAACACGGGCCGCGGTCAGCTGATCCATACCGAGGCGCTGATCGACGGACTGAAGGAGAAGAAGATCGGAGCCGCCGGACTGGACGTTTACGAGGAGGAGGCCGGGTACTTCTACGAGGACACCTCCGACCGCATCATGGACGACGACGTGCTGGCGCGCCTGCTGTCGTTCAACAACGTGATTGTCACCTCGCACCAGGGCTTCTTCACACGTGAAGCAGTGGATAATATAGCGCACACTACCATGCAGAATATCAGGGATTTCGACGAGCATTGCCATTTGGAGAACGAAGTGCGTGCCGAACCGGAAAACGCAGTCGGACAGTTATGAAAAAGATCGTTTTGCTCCGCCACGGCGAGAGCGTCTGGAACAGGGAAAACCGGTTCACGGGGTGGACCGATGTGGATTTGAGCGAGAAGGGCGTCGCCGAGGCCGTCAAAGCCGGGGAGACGCTCCGCAAGGAGGGTTTTCATTTCGGCCGCGCCTATACCTCCTATCTGAAACGGGCCGTGAAGACCCTCGACGTCGTGCTCGACAGGATGGACCGGGACTGGATTCCGGTGACGAAAACCTGGCGGCTCAACGAGAAGCACTACGGCATGCTTCAGGGATTGAACAAACGCGATACGGCCGAAAAATACGGTGACGAGCAGGTGTACGTCTGGCGCCGCAGCTACGACGTGGCCCCCGCGCCGCTTCCGGAGGACGATCCCCGCAATCCGCGCTTCGATCCCCGTTACGCCGGGATTCCCGACGCCGCGCTGCCCCGCACCGAGTCGTTGAAAGACACCGTGGCCCGCACGATGCCCTACTGGGAGTGCGAGATACTCCCGGCGCTGGCCCGCCACGACGAACTGCTGGTGGTGGCTCACGGCAACAGCCTGCGGGGCATCATCAAGAACCTGAAAGGGATTTCGGACGAGGCCATTTCGGAGTTCAACCTTCCGACTGCCGTGCCCTACGTCTTCGAATTCGACGAGGGGTTGGGCTGTGTGAAGGACTATTTCCTGGGCGACCCGGCCGAGATCGCCTCCCTGATGGAGGCCGTCGCCAATCAGGGCCGGCGGGGCTGACCCCCCCCCTCACTCCCGGTGTGCGAGACGCCGGTTTCGGAGGCAGTCGTCTGCCGATCCGTTTTTGATCCGGTTCTGTGTCTGGGGCGCAGAACCGGTTTTGCGTGCAGACGGTCTTCACCCGACCGAAAATGACGCCGCTCCGTAATAATGGTATGCCGAACCGTAATCGGGGTACGGAACCGTTGCGAGAAATACCCTATTTTTGCATCGTGAAACCATTCTTTTGAACCGATGAAACGAATCCTTTTCGCGGCCCTGACCGCCGCAGCCCTTTTTTCGGACGGAATCCTGCAATCCTTAAATGCTCAAAATATGGAAATACCGAAAAAAGTCAGCCCGTTTCCCGTGGGCGACAAACTGCCGGAACAGTTTTCGAAGTACTTTATCGGGCAGGCCTGGCTCGCTCCGCTGACGGACGACAAGCGGCTGAACGCGCCCGTGTCGAACGTCACCTTTTCGCCCGGATGCCGCAACAACTGGCATAGCCATACGGGCGGCCAGCTCCTGATTGCCGTCGGGGGCCGGGGCTATTATCAGGAGAAGGGCCGTCCGGCCCGGGCGTTGCTTCCGGGCGACATCGTGGAGATTGCGCCCGACGTGGTCCACTGGCACGGCGCGGCTCCCGACAGCTGGTTCTCGCATCTGGCCGTCGCGTGCAATCCCGCGACCAACGAGAATACATGGCTCGAACCGGTCGACGACGCGCAATATGCGGCAGCGACGGCTTCCGTCCC
>OEFA01000669.1_pt1 | contig 11335 bp, 8 predicted proteins | sample 1495601 | NCBI WGS metagenome assembly OEFA01 (sample SAMN02324081, study PRJEB22366) | human gut metagenome | biome: human | place: Canada: Ontario | collected 2010-10
AACGCATCAAAAGTTCAGGTGACAGTAAATTTAACAAACTCTTTCCGAAGCAATCTGCTGGAGAAACCGCTCAATCGCCAGACAGTCTGGTCAGATCATTATTTGACGATCAGGTTCATGACTCACGCGCCTGGTTTATGCACGCAACCTTTGGTGACAGAGAACCCTGGGGAAGTTACTTCCTTTATCGGATGATTTTCTTTGGGGAGTTGATGAGTAAAAATGTTTCATTGATCGCTAAATATGGCCGGTTTGTTGAAGGCCAACTTAAATCAGCGATAAAAGGAGCCAGTCTCATTTTTGATAACACGACTATCAACAGTAATATTTCAGATGAAATCACATCTGGTATTAAACAAGTGATCTCTATCATCCCTGCTTCGGCAAGTGGGCCTGAAGTTATTAATGCAGAATCTACTATTCAACCTGCAATGACAAATGGAATTGCGCCATTGAGTAGCCAGACACGTAAAGCCCTGGATGCTGCGAAACTGGCCGAAACCAAAGCTGATATTCTTAAAATATGGTGATGGTTCGTTATTTCTTCTGTTTAATTTAATTAAGGAAAGTCAATGAAACGTATTATCAGGCAGGGTGATTCGCTAAAAGAGTATGGTGGTTCAGTTATTGGCGGTCACTATCTTTATTTTGGTAAAGGTATTGCTGTGAAAGGTGATGCGGTGAAATGTAATAAGCATGGGATGACAACGATTGTCGAAGGTAGCTCTCTGACAAAAGTTGACGGTCAACCAGTAGCATTACATGGTCATCGCTGCGCATGTGGTTGCACGCTGGTGAGTTCCAACCCCGATTGCAGGGTTGCGCAGTGAGAGCTATTCCTACATTTCCTCGCTATCGTCTTGCGAAACCGCCAGTTGCAAAGCGCTGGTTAGGAGGAGGTGCCGCTCTGGTTTTGCTCTCTGGTATCATCGCGGCAATGGCAGGGAAATCCGATGCCAATACCAGTATCATTCTTATCTGCATGGTTGGAATGGTATTACTTGGCGGTGTTGTCTGGTTTTTACGCACAATCTTTTTTCGCCTTTCAGTTCATCATTCACATACCTGGGAGCGCGAAGCAGAAAATGAGCGCAGGCATTGGTGGGAAATCCATCGGCGTCAGTTTGCCCTGAAAGATATTGTCCTGATTGGCCCGGCAGGCGCTGAACTTTCTGACTGGCTGCGTGTGATTAAGCGAGAGCATCAGGCTCCATTAGTCAGGCAGGAATCCCTGGGGAAATCGTTGCGTATTGCCAGAAGCTTCTCTTCTGCTCTTATTGAACGTGAAAAACAACTGGCTCAAATGCTGGTATTGCAATGGAAAAGGCAGCGAGGTAAGGAATTATTCGTTTCTCCGGAGAAATATTTCTGGCAGGGGAGTCCTGAAGCCTGGCAAGCCTTTGTGGCACAGCTCATTGAGAGTTTTCCGGGAATTACAGCTCCTGAATTACCTGAGTTATGGCAAGGGGAGAAAACATTATCCGTACTGGCTAATGTTCTTGCGGACAAGAAACAGCTGGCTAATTTTTTGATTGCCGGGTGCCAGTCTTTATCTCCTGCTTCTGACTCTACTCGTCCTGCTGGTGAATGCGCAGTACTGTGGCTGGCTGGAAACCAGGGGGACGTCACATTATCCCGTGGTGAATTTTTTGAGCCTTCTGATAGTGAGTCCCTGCGGCACGTCGCCTTGCGAGCCGAAAAACAGAGCGAACTTAATGAGTCGCCCGAACGGTGCATTCTCTTCTCACACCCGGAGCAACCTGAACTCGCCGATTGTGGCTGGAATGTGACCCACAATATCCAGGATGACTACTGGGGCGATCCTGGAAAGCTTGATGCGCTGGTTGTGATATCGCTCGCTGCAATTACCGCTAAGACTGAAGCAAAACCCTGCGGCTGGATAGCGTCAGACCCCCTTCATACTTTAGCTCTTGGGATCGTAAAACCAAATGGAAACTGATAAGGACAAAAACCAGACCCAGGAAATTTCTGCCGGGATCACTGTACTGCTTATTGCTGTGGCAGTAACGCTGGTGATCATGCTGGGGGGATTTGCATACTGGTTGATTGCCGGAGAGCGTTCGACGGAATGGTCAGTGATTTCTCCAGTTCTGCTTGTGTGCAGCCTCCTCTGGGTCACACTTGCCTGTGTGATCGCCCTGGCTTTCCTTGCCGTTCATTTTTGGATCATCAGTCGGGTCAAACGAACGACTGCAATATCACAGACAAATGAAGCCAAAAAGAAGGCCAGGGAAAGGCGCCTGACGCTCGCCAGAGACATTGGCACCGCGCTGCGCAAACGCTACTCCCTCTTCTGGCACCGTAAAGTCCGCCTGCTTTTAGTCACCGGGGACGAGGCGGCAATCGAACAACTGGTGCCTGGCCTGCGTCAGCAGCACTGGCTTGAAGGCAACCGCACCGTGCTGATTTACGGCGGCAGCCTTGCATCGGAGCCTGACCGAGAAAAATACATCGCGCTGCGCAAGCTGCGCCGTGGCCGTCCTCTGGACGGGATTGTGCGGGTAATGCCGTCGTCTCTCACCCTGACGCCGCAGATAAGCGAGAGCGACCTGCACGGGCTGGAAAAAATCAGCGAACTGCTGGGCTATGCCGCCCCGGTCTGGTTATGGAAACTGTGCGACAGTGAGTGGCCGCAGGCTGACCGCGCGGTGCAGGCGGTAGGGGTTAGCTTCCCGTTGCGCGCCACTGAGGACGATGTCGCCCGTCAGCTACGGGAGCAGGGGATGCACCAGATCGCAGCAGATACCCGCCACGACTTCCTGCTGCGTCTGGGGCAGCAGCTTATCGACGGGGAGATCGCACAATGGCGCCGGCAGCTGGCGCCGTGGCTGACCGCCTCGCGGCAGCGGCTTGCGCTGCGAGGCCTGATGTTTAGCCTGCCAGAGCCTCGTACCGTAGATCCGTATCAGGAAGCTGATGCCCTGCCTGCGAGCCAGCCTCACCTCCTGACGCTGCCCGCCACCTGGCAGGGGATCGTCGATGACTGCCGCCGTTTACGCGGGCATCACGTGGGAATGGCATGGGAGCGGGGCCTGGCGTGCGGTCTGCTGGCCATCTTCGGCCTGTGGGCGGCGGGACTGCTGCTCTCCTTTGCCCTCAATTACAGTCAGATTGCTTCGGTAGCGGGAAAAGCCCGCGACCTGGTGGCCCACCCCTCCGTTTCTGACTATCAACTGACGGCCCTCCATGCCCTGCGCAATGAGGCCGGCCGTCTCGTGCACGATGGGCAGAATGGCGCGCCCTGGTATCGGCGCTTTGGTCTGGACCATCATCAGCAACTATTAGACGCCGTCCTGCCCTGGTACGGTGTGGCAAATCATCGCCTGATACGTGACCCGGCCAATGCCGCGTTGCAGCAGGCGCTCAACGCGCTGGTCAACTCCGCCCCCAATAGCGACCTACGAGCCCAGCTGGCGAAACCGGGCTATGACCAGCTGAAAGCCTGGCTGATGATGGCTCGTCCGGATAAAGCCGATGGCACATTTTTCGCACAGACCATGAAAACGGTCCAGCCGACGCGAATGGGGATCTCGACCGGTCTGTGGCAAAGTCTGGCGCCGGATTTGTGGGCCTTTTATCTCTCCCTGCTGCCCGAGCGGCCAGAGTGGAAGATCATCCCGGATGCGCAACGGGTGAGTCAGAGCCGTCAGGTTCTGTTGCAGCAGCTAGGTCGCCGCAATGCCGAAAGCACCTTATATGAGAACATGCTCAAATCCGTGCGTCGTAATTTTGCCGATGTGTCGCTGGAAGACATGACCAGTGGCACCGACGCGCGCCGCCTGTTTACCACCGATGAAGTGGTCCCGGGGATGTTTACCCGCCAGGCATGGGAAGGCGGCATTCAGCAGGCCATTGATAAGGTAGCCAGCTCGCGCCGGGAGGAAATCGACTGGGTGCTGAGCGATTCGCGCAAAACGGTGTCGACAGACCTGTCGCCGGAGGCGCTGAAAGCGCGTCTGACCCGACGCTACTTCACCGATTTCGCCGGCAGCTGGCTGAATTTTCTCAACAGTCTGCGACTTAATCCGGCGACCAATATCGCCGATGTTACCGACCAGCTCACGCTGATTAGCGATGTCCGCCAGTCGCCGCTGATTGCCCTGATGAATACCCTTGCCTGGCAGGGGCAGGCGGGGCAACAAAGGGAGGGGCTGTCGGACAGCCTTATTAAATCGGCCAAAGATCTGGTGGGCGGGAAAGACAAGCCGGTCATCGACCAGTCGGCAGCCGGCCCGCAGGGGCCTCTGGATGACACGTTCGGCCCACTGCTCCAGCTGATGGGGAAAAACACGGGCAGCAACGTCATGTCGGCCGATAGCTCCCTGAGCCTGCAAACCTATCTGACCCGTATCACCCGCGTGCGCCTGCGCCTGCAGCAGGTTGCGAATGCCTCCGATCCGCTGGAGATGATGCAGACTCTGGCGCAGACCGTCTTCCAGGGGAAAAGCGTCGACCTGACCGACACGCAACAGTACGGTAGCCTGATTTCGGCAAGCCTTGGCGAAGAGTGGAGTGGCTTCGGCAACACTCTGTTTGTGCAGCCGCTGACTCAGGCCTGGGAAACCGTGCTTCTGCCGTCGGCGACCAGTCTGAATGATAAATGGCGCCGTTCGGTGGTCGCCAACTGGCACACCGCCTTTGACGGACGCTTTCCGTTTGCCGCCAGCAAAAGCGACGCCTCCCTGCCGATGCTGGCTGAGTTTGTGCGCAAAGACAGCGGGCGAATCGAACGTTTTCTCACGACGGAGCTGAACGGTGTCCTGCATAAAGAAGGTAGTCACTGGGTGCCGGATAAGGTCAACAGTCACGGCCTGGTCTTTAATCCGGCCTTTCTGCGCGCGATCAACCAGCTAAGCCAGCTGTCCGACATTCTTTTCACCGACGGCAGCCAGGGGATCAGCTTTGAGTTACAGGCCAGGCCTGCCCCGGAGATTGTCGAGACACAGCTGACGATAGACGGCCAAAAGCTGCGCTATTTCAATCAGATGGCCGACTGGCAGACTTTCCGCTGGCCGGGGGAGACGTATAAACCCGGCACTCTGCTGACCTGGACCACCGTCAATGCGGGCACGCGTCTGTTCGGTGACTACAGCGGTACCTGGGGTTTTATTCGCTGGCTGGAGCAGGGTAAACGCCATCCGCTGGATCGCAGCCAGTGGATGATGAGCTTCTCCGCTCCGGATGGCCGCACCCTGCAGTGGGTATTGCGCTCCCAGCTTGGGAGTGGCCCGCTGGCGCTTCTGGCGCTGCGCGGATTGACCCTGCCGGATCAGATTTTCACTGTCGATGCGGCTGAGAGCGCACAGGTCCTGACGACGGGGGTAGGGAATAGTGACATGGATGAGATGGAATTATGAGCATTTTACAAAATTTGGTTGCCGCTAGTCAGTTGGATGAAAGCGTACTGCGCCAGCAGGCCCGGTCACGTCAGGCGCAGTGGCAGTCCTGGCTTGCGCCAATCAGTGACGCCCAACCAACCGGGGACGATCCGGGCTATGACGATGATTTTCAGCGTATCCGCGATGAGGTCAATAAGATCTCCGGCGTCGATACCGAACTGATTTGCCAACTGGCAGAAAAACTGCTGACTCAGACCTGCAAGGATCTGCGCGTGATCACCTTTTACGTGTGGGCGCGTCTGCAGCGGGATGGTGAAACCGGTCTGGCGGAGGGCGTTACGCTGCTGGCGGCAATGCTTGAGCGGTTTGGGGCTATGCTCCATCCCCAGCGTGAACGTAGCTGTAAATCAGCGCTGGAATGGCTTGGCAGTCGCCGGATGTCGGACAGTCTGTCTCTTTATCCGGAAGTCGACATGACCACTATGCAGGTCATTATCGGGGCGTTATTGCTGGCGGAAGCCACTTTTTCCGGCTTGGCTGAAGCATCTCGCCCCGATCTTTCCGGGCTATATCAGATACTGGAGAACCGCCTGGTGCAAAGCGGCGGAGCCCACAGTCTGGTGCCGCAGACCAGCCGCGAAGAACACGATCTGCTACCCCAACATACGGACACCGCACCGGTAATGCATACCGTCACGTCAGGTCGTGATTTGCTCGATCAGGCTAAGGTGCTGGCGAAATATCTGCGCGAGTGTCCCGGCGGATGGCTGGCAGGTCATCATCTGATGAAGAGTGTGCGTTGGGATACGTTAACGGAGTTACCGCCGCTGGATGCCTCCGGCCGGACACGGCTATTGCCTCCCAAGCCTGAGAGTAAAGCCCATCTTAAGCGGTTGTATTTACAGAAAAGCTGGTCGGAACTGCTGGAGCATACGGACACGCTGTTGGCGCAAGGCGTCAACCATCTGTGGCTGGATGTGCAGTGGTACGCCTGGCAGGCGCTGCTGAAACTGGATGCTGACAGTGTACGGGCCGATATCCTGTGCCGGGATATGAAAGGGCTATTGGCTCGTCTGCCGGGGCTGGAAACCCTGGCGTTTAACGATGGTACGCCATTCGCCGATGAAGTGACGCTCAACTGGCTTAACGAACGTGTCCTGGATGAGATGGCCGGATGGCAAGATGAGCCGGTAATGGCGGCGACCAGCGCTGATGAGGTGCTGTCGCTGGAGCCAGAAGTGCTCACCCGCGCGGACGATGAAGGTATTGAGTCGGCGCTGAACTGGTTACAGCGCAGCCGGGCTATACCACCAGCCGCAATCGGTGGCTGATGCGCTTACTGATGGCGCGGGTCAGCGAGCAGTACGGAAAAAATGAAATGGCGCTGCATCTGCTGGCGGAACTCGACAGCCGCGCCCGGGAAATGACGCTCGAACAATGGAAGCCGGAGCTTATCTTTGAGGTCAAAGCCCGCCGACTCCGGCTGCTCAGAGGCAAGGCCGGGCGCAGTGAGGCAGAAAAAAATCGCTTGCTGCCAGAAATGGAGTCATTGCTTGCCGGGCTCATCGCTCTGGATCCTGCTCGCGCCGCGGTGCTGTGCGCATAATTCACGCATCATTCACATTGCACCCCTGCACCTGCGGTTCTCTGCATATCTGAAAGCTATTACTTCTTCTGGTGATTTATGGACGATTTAACCCTGCGTTATTACGACGCTGAAATGCGCTACCTGCTGGAAGCGGGTGAAGAGTTTGCCCGCGCTCATCCTGAGCAGGCGGCAATGCTCAATCTCGACAAAGCGGGCGCTCGCGACCCCTTTGTCGAGCGCCTGTTTGAAGGTTTTGCCTTCCTGATGGGCCGCATGCGCGAGAAACTCGATGACGATCTGCCTGAGCTGACCGAAGGCGTGGTCAGTCTGCTGTGGCCACATTATTTACGTACCATTCCCTCGATGTCGGTCGTGGAGTTCACCCCCGACTGGCCGGAAATGAAAGAATCGATGACGATAGGCAAAGGTTTTGAAGTGCTTTCCCGGCCGATCGGTGAAAAGGGCACGCGCTGCCGGTACACCACCACCAAAGCGATCGCTCTGCAGCCGTTATCCCTGGAACGCGTCCAGCTGGCCACCGATACGGATGGCCGGTCGGTGATCACGCTGCGCTTTACCTGCAGCCAGCTGACGGACTGGCGCCGGGTCGATCTCAGTCATATCCCGCTGTACTGCAACGCCGATGCGCCGCTGGCCTGCGCCATGCACGAGGCCTTTACCCTCAATGTGGCCCGGATGTGGCTGCGCATCCCCGATGAGGTGGACAGAAGGCCGCTGGACGGGTATTTCAGCGCGCTGGGATTTGGCGAGGATGACGGCCTCTGGCCTGAAGATGGCCGCAGTTTTCGCGGTTACCAGCTGCTGCTGGAGTATTTTACCTTCCGCGAAAAGTTCATGTTCATCGATCTGCGCGGGCTGGAGACGGTGGCTTTTCCGGCCGGACTGGCGTGGTTTGAAATCGACGTCGTGCTGGCGGAACGCAGGGAACATGACTTCCGCTTCAGCGAAAAGCAGCTGCGCCTGCACTGCGTGCCAGTGATCAACCTGTTTCCGCTGGAGTCCGATCCGCTGACCATCAATTCCCTGCAGACCGAATACCCGCTGCGCCCGATGCGCGTGCAGGACGGCCACACCGAAATTTACACCGTCGATTCCGTGATCTCCTCACACCAGCAGGTTTACGCGCCGTTCTCAAGTTTTCGCCACAAAGGCGGCATGATGCGTCATGACGCGGCGGACTATTACTATCATACCCGGGTGCGCCGTGGCCCCTCCGGGCTGTACAACACCTGGCTTATCGTCGGCGGAGAAGCCTTTGATAATCATACCGTACCGGAAGATGAAAGCCTGTCGCTGACCCTCACCGGAACCAACGGCCAGCTGCCGCGTCGCGCGCTGCAGAGCACCGTGCTCGATACGGTGATGAAAACCACTTCCGCCAGTATTGCAGTGCGTAACCTCTGCGCGCCGACGCTGCCGTGCTATCCCCCCGCCCAGGACCGTTTTCACTGGCGGGTGCTGAGCCATCTGGGCAGCAGTTTTCTTTCCCTGATGGATAACGCGGAGGTCCTGCGCGGCACCCTGGCGCTGTATGAATGGACCGACAGCGAGATGAATCGTCGGCGTCTGGAAGCCATCCTCGACGTGAAGCACCGCGCAACAGAGCGCTTTGCACAGGGCCATCTGGTGCGCGGCGTACAGATTGAAGTCACCCTCGACAGTCACGGCTTTGCCGGACGAGGCGATATATGCCTGTTTGGCGAGATGCTTAGCCGCTTCTTCGCGCTCTACACCGACATCTACTTGTTCAACCGCCTGATTATCATTCTGCAACCAACCGGAGAACGACTGGAATGGGAAGAGAAGCACAGCCGCCGCATTCCCGGCTGACCCCGCGACTGGAGGCCGACCTGCCGCGGATCAATTTTTACCGCTTCTGCCAGCTTCTGGAAAAACGGCGTCCCGGCCAACCGCTGATGGGGGGAACCAGCCATCCGGCTGACGATCCGGTGCGTTTTTACCCGCATCCGGGAATGGGATTTCCCGCCAGCGAACTGAAAGCCGTGGAATACGATGAGGCCGATGACAGCAGGCCGCCGGTCATTCGCACCACCTTTATGGGGTTGTACGGTGTCGATTCGCCGCTCCCGACGGCATATCTCGATGATATCGCCCAGCACAGGGAAGGGCATGAAGCGCTGCAGGGCTTACTGGATATCTTCAGCCATCGGATCATGACGCAGTTTTACCGCATCTGGCGGAAATACTCCTGGCCCGCCACCTTTGAGCCCGGCGGCACCGATCGTCTCTCGCAGTCGCTACTGGGCCTGGCGGGGCTAGGCATCCCCGGCACGACGCAGCATATCGCCTCGCCGGCGTCGCGCTTTCTGGCGCTAACCGGCGTGCTGCGTCAGCCGGGCAAAACCCAGCAGGGGATCCAGGCGCTGGTCACCCTGCTGGCCCCGGAGACCACCGTCAGGGTGAGCCCGTACAGCCTGCGTCCGGTGGCGATCAGCCAGCCGCTGGGGTTTTACGGCGATGACGACTTCTTCCTGGACGGCAATACGCCGCTGGGTGACGAAGCGATGGATGCCAGCAGCCAGCTCCTCGTTGCCCTTACCACCGACAATCCCGCGGAGGCGCAGGGCTGGAAGCCTGACGGCCCGCTGTTTCGGGACTTTCTCATCCTGCTGCGGGTATACCTCGGCTGGCGATTCCGGGCCAACATCACCCTGACCGCGCCGACCCGACTGCTGGCTGTCCCGCCGCTGGGGGACGAGCCGTTCTGGCTCGGTATGAACGGCGTGCTGGGCGTGGGTGAGGGCGAGAGTGAGGACGATATTCCTCAGACCTTTACCACCGAGCTGGGTACCTATACGGGCCTGCAGCCTGCCACCTTTCTACAAGGAAACCGACGTGTTACGTATAAGTTTGACTAAAACCGCCTGTCTGCTGCCCCTGCTTGCGCTTTGCCTGAGCGGATGCGGACTCACCCAGCGCGTCTCGGAGGGAACAAAGTCTGCCTTCAACGCCGTTTTTTATAAGAAAATTAATACGCTGCATCTGGACTTTACCGCGCGCGAAGCGCTCAACACCGATGCCAGAGAGAATCATTCGCTCTCTGAACCGGTGGTGGTGCGCATCTATCAGCTTAAAGATCGCCAGACCTTTGACCGGCTGGTTTACCAGCAACTGCTGGAGGAGGGGGATATTCTGCTCGCCGCCGATCTCCTCGCCAGTCGCGATGTGGTGATCGGTCCCGGAGGGGACGCCAGTCTGAATATGCCGCTGGAAGCGGAGGCGACGTTCGTGGCGGTTGTCGGCCTGTTCCGCCATCCGGACACACAAAGAAATACCTGGAAGCAGGTGCTGGCGCGTGAGGAATTGGATCCGGACAAGCCGCGCATTTTCACCGCCGAACACAACCAGCTACGGCTCAGGCCTGAAGCGGCGAAGTAACGTAAAAAAAACAAACATTTGCGGCGGGGCCATCGCGCCAGTTCGCCCTCAATCTTCGTAACCAGCGAACGGGCGATAACCATCTTCATCCAGCCCAACCGGTTTCATCACAGCACAGGGAGATAACGTGACAGCGAGGGAACGTTTTTTTAAGAAACTGCAGCAACAGCAAAATCCGCGGCGGACAGCGGCCCTCGACGGGTCGGCCGCCGCGGATATCGCCAGGTTTCGTCAGCAGATGGCGGAGCTGGCTCAGCAGATAAGTCAGTGGTTTGATGGAACCGGTATTGAGGTGGTGATTTCGACCCGCCATCTCCACGACCTGAGTACCCTTGGCTACAGCCTCAACAGCGGCATCTGCCGCTACGATATCCCGGCCATTCGTCTGCAAAACGGCGAGCGCAGCGTCAATATCGTGCCGCAGCAGCTGTTGGATGGCGTGGAAAAGGGGATCGTGACCCTGAGTCTTGAGGCGCCCGACGGCGCGGGATCCCGGGAGGTGTTTTATCTGAGCCTGGCCCCGGAGGAGGGCTGGATGATCCGCAAGGCGCACCAGCCCCCGGAAGCGCGGCTTATACTTACCGAAGATCGCTTTTTTATGGCGGTAGACAGCCTGGCCTGAAGATCCCTGACAGGCGATGACGTCCCCGCGGCGGCGGTGCAAAGCGCGCATCGCCGCCCTGAGGTATCAGGCGCCAAACGCTCCGTCGATGGTGTGCATGGCGCCAGTGACAAACGACGCCTCCGGACCGGCCAGCCACGCCACCATTCCCGCCACCTCTTCCGGACGGCCATGGCGCTTAATGGCCATAAAGCTGTGCATCAGCTCTTTCATCGGGCCGTTCTCCGGGTTGGCGTCGGTATCAACAGGGCCGGGCTGGACGACGTTGACCGTGATGCCGCGCGAGCCAAAATCACGCGCCAGGCCACGCGCCAGCCCCTGCAGGGCCGATTTGCTGACCGCATA